>ODAI014372576.1_pt1 | contig 20833 bp, 14 predicted proteins | sample 1539321 | NCBI WGS metagenome assembly ODAI01 (sample SAMN02144231, study PRJEB22623) | gut metagenome | biome: sheep rumen | host: Ovis aries | place: New Zealand
AAGCCAGGAGGCAGTAATGAAGTTAGTGAAATATGTGTGTACGAAAATGATTTTGCGGGCAGCCCGGAGTCTCCCAGGACGCCGGAGACCTATTTCAGTATGTATCTGGATGATGACAGACTCACGATGATGGCGCCGCTTTCCGGATCTTATCTGGACTGTGGCTTTACCATTGTTTACGGAGACAGAGAGTATGAAAGAGATATGTCACCCAGTGTGATTCGTCCGCCTGTAGCCGCTGATCAGGACAGATATTTTCAAATGGTCAAGACGGGGTTCTCGGATGTTTCCGACTCTGAAAAAGAGGATTATCAAAATGTTCAGTACGGAGAAGTCAGAACAGCGAACATCAACGGGCATACCATCGCCTATATGGAAGCCACCTATCATGACGATGAAAACAATGAAATACTGGATACATTTTCGTTTGAAGAAAGACCGGGCGGGAATCTTTTCCTGGCCGAGTACAGATGCAGGCAGGATGAATTCTCCGATGGCGGGGCAGCCCTGGAATATCTGTACAGCAGGCTGACATTCTATACGGAGGACTATGAATCGATCGATGCGGGCAGGCATATGTTTACTGTGGGCCGGGTGTATAATGAGAGATGTACGGACTGGGCAGAGATTGATCTGTCAGATGAGAACATGGAACAGTACGGCAGCGGTATAGAATCGCCTGATGAAATGCACTACTATTTTTCGGGCTATGATAATTATTCAAGAATGGACAGAATCTACTGGATGGAATTCAGTCCTTACAGTATTTTGGACAGCTATGACAGCTTTGATCAGTACGTGGACGAAAGGCTGAGCTGGGAGAAGGACAGCGAGTATAAAACTGATGTAGAAGAGACGGATCAAAGAGAGTTTTTCTTCCACGGCCGGAATGTCTATTATTACTCCTATAAAGAGGTGGAACACTATGGCGGCAGTCCGACAGATGTCACTCTGTACTGCTTTCTCATAGAGAACGGCAGGGATGAAACATTCGAGCTGGAGATCAGGGATGAAAACTTTACCACGGAAGGAGCCTTTGATCCGGAAGCATTTCTGGAAAAGCATTTGACGATGAATTGATACAGGTATGAGACCGGACGCATGGGAAAGCGGGAATAATCATACATGACAAAAGAAGACCGCGTGACGAAGGAGTAAATCTCCTTTGCCGCGCGGTCTTTTACAGACCCGTTTCAGACCCCGGGTATGTTTTTCCCTGGATCGGGAACAAAACGGACCGTAGAATCAGGATTTGTGGATTTACAAGGGATTCCCTGTTTCCGAACTGTCGGAAGGATTCTGCGTTTCCGGTCTGCCGGAAAGATCCGGAGCCTGTGCGCTGCCGGAAGGGCCGGTGCTTTCCGGTTCTGAAAACAGTTCATCAATATCCATATTATGGGGACGCATATTGACCTTGTCCAGCTTGTCCGAGATGGCGTGGGAGCCGCCGGGCTGCGCCGGATTGGGGGCATATGGCTTCTTCTGCCTGCTCTGGCGGGGGTCCAGCAGGCGGTCATGCATACTCGTGGTGATGTATACGAAGCCCAGGATCATCATGAGCTGGGGGAACATCAGGGTGCCCAGGATAGCAAGGATCACAGCCAGAGCGGTAAATTTGAGCAGATATTTACGGATGACCAGATAGAGCGCGATCACCCCGAATACGATCAGATAAAGGTAGCCGATGGTCCAGCCGCACTGGAGCAGACGCTGTACTGTTTCGTTCTGGGCGGTGCCTGTAAAGGACCGGAATCCGATCAGGAACAGGGCAATAGCGGCAAGGCCCGTCCATTTGGGCGGATACAGGAGCGTGATCGGTCTTGCTTTGGGGACCTGGAAGCGCAGGCGCTTGAGAATCAGGAGACTCAGTACATAAATAATATAGCCCTGGATCATACCGAAAATAACGGCGGAGATGACGATCAGCTGTTTGATGTAACCGCCTTCCAGCATAGGCGCGTAGGCCTGGGGATCCGCGCCGGTCTGTGAGACGACCTGGGTCATCATATCCTGCATTTCGTTGATTTCCCGTACCAGATCGTAGCCGAACACGGAAGCCAGCGCAATGGTACTGAGCACATTGAAAACAGTGGACAGGACCATGACGATCAGCATGGTCTGGGTCAGGTCTCTTTTGTGAAAGATCCTGGTTCCGAAGATCATTCCCAGCAGTGCAGCCGTTCCGGCGTAGAAAAAGGTCGTGAGCGTACCGAAAAAGAAGGAGAAAGCCAGCATGCCCACAAACACCGGCAGGCTGCTTCTGAGTCCATAGCGGGAAGCGTAGGCGACCATGGGAATCGGCAGCAGGTAGATGAAGAATTCCTCGAAAAACGCGCCGGTCTGCCGGTTGATCAGCAGGAGGATCGCGAAGATCGCCAGGATCATGGCGCCGGTGGTAATTTTTAATGCGTAACTGTTTTTATTATCCATTTGCAGACACTTTCTGTTCAGAGCAGCAGATACAGGTAAAATGTATCATTTCCGTTATCATTTCAGGAATATACAGCCATTTCAGGACTGTTCTCAGACGCCGCCGAAATGGAAGAGGATTCCGACCAGGGCGGAAATGCCGATGAAGGCGATGGGATGCAGCTTTACCTTCTTCATGGCAAAATACAGGATCAGGGACAGAAGGATGGCTTTCCATGCGAACAGCTGCAGGATACTGCCGGTCTCCTGAAAAGCCGGCAGATTGAAAAGGGCGATTTTGGCAACGTTGATGCCGGCAGCCGAGATCATGGCGATGGAAGCCGCCCGGAGGCCGTAGAAGGCTTTTTCCACATAGGGGTTGTCCTTGAATTTCTTCAGGATCCTGGCAATGACCAGTATGATGATGACGCAGGGAGTGCCCAGGCCCAGGGTGGCGATCATACCGCCCGGGACGCCGCCGGTGAGGTAACCCGCGTACGTGGACATGTTGATGCCGATGGCGCCGGGCGTGGATTCCGATATGGCGATCATATCGGCGATATCGCCGTGGCTGAACCAGTGATATGTATCGGAAATCTCATACAGGAAAGGCAGGGTAGCCAGGCCTCCGCCTACAGCGAACAGTCCGGTTTTGAAAAAAGCCAGGAATAACTGCAGATAAATCATTTCTTATCACCTGCCTTTCCGAAGAAAATACCGAAAACCCCGGCCCCGATGACCAGGACGGCGGCGGGCAGGCTGACCGGCAGATATGCGGAAAAAGCGGCCAGTGCGAAGATGACCAGATAGAGGACCAGGGTCCTTTTGTCGACTACAGCTTTACTCCAGAGCCGCTCCACAGCCTGCAGGATCAGGACGCAGACACAGACCCGGATTCCGGCGAATGCGTTCTTGACGACCGGCAGTTCTGCGAAATTGGTCAGGAAGGCGGCGATCAGCAGGATAATAAGGATGGGGACTGTCAGGAAGCCGATCGATGCCGTAATGCCGCCGGCAACTCCCTTGCGCTTGTTGCCGATAAAAGTGGACACATTGAGGGCAATAATACCGGGCGTACACTGGCCAATGGCGAAATAATCCATCAGCTCTTCCGTGGTGACCCAGCCCCGTTCCGTGACCAGTTCTCTTTCCAGCAGGGGCAGCATGGCGTAGCCCCCTCCGAAATTGACGGATCCGATCTTCGCGAAGATCAGATACAGTTCCAGTAATTCTTTCATGATTGCTCCTTATACAGCGGGGATGAATAATTGCAGCTTATTTTACATGATACATTCTGTAAAATCCAGCCTGTACAGTATACGCTTTCATGAGCCGTCTGTAAAACCGCCCGTGTCGGAAGTTGTGCTTTGGGCCGGATTACCATAAAATAGAGACAGTACCGCAGGGAATCTGACGTCATACGAAATGCCCTGCGTCCGCAGGGCATTTACAGGACGATCCTTTTCAGAGGGACCGCAGGTGCGCTGTTTGTTTCAGGCAGGGACCTGTGGGGACGGCCCGGGCCGCAGGGCGGGCTTACTTCAGAAGCGGTTCTCCCAGCTGGAAGAGCAGCTCGTTGACTTCGGTTACGGTCAGTTTTTCGTTTATGGCAAATATGACAGCCGAATCTCTTTTATTGCGGGCATAGAGAATGGCCTGCCCTGAGATTTCCAGAGAGCGCTGGACCTTGTTGAGAGGGAGTCTCGCCGCCAGGCCCAGCAGCAGGATCTTGTCCCGGCCGGGAGAGCGGGTGCCGTCCATCAGCTGATAATAATAAGTCCGGTTGATGCCGCTCCTTTCGATGATCCGGGCGCTTTTCAGGGCCTTTACTTCCGGCAGGGATTTATAATAATCCTTGAAATCCATATCGGCTCCCTGCTTGTCCAGCCGTTTGATATAACCGCTCAGCTTTTCCCGGCTGTTGACATCTTTTAATGTTTTCATTAAATTCGCAGTCGTTTTATGGGGCATGGGATACCTCTTTTCCGGTCATACCTGTTCAGATGACCCAGGTCATTTTTTGAATGATGGATCTGTCTGTATTTAGTATAAAATGAAAAAGGAATTATGGATACAAAACTTCTTGAAAAATATAAACGAAGTCTGTATGAGGAAGTATACCGTACAGAACGTCCCGGACAGAGTGTAGTGGTCAATACTCTGGATGAGACTCTCTGCATGAAAAAGGAACTGACGGTCTATAATACCGACGTGTATGAATGGATCATGCAGCATCCCGATCCGCGACTCGCGGGGATCCGGGAATATTTTACGGATGAGGACAGGCTGATCGTCATCGAGGAATATATCCATGGGCAGACCCTGGAAAAATACCTGGCGGAACAGATGCCGGAGGAACAGGAACGGTTCCGTATTCTCTGGCAGGTGCTGGAAGGGATTTCCTGTCTGCACCGGGCGCCTGTTCCGATCATCCACCGGGATATCAAAGCATCCAATATAATGATCACCGGTGAAGGGAACGTAAAGATCATCGATTATAATGCTGCCAAGTTATATGAGCCGGGCCTGCAAAAGGATACCGTCCTGATCGGGACTTACGGGAGCGCCGCCCCGGAACAGTTCGGTTTTGCGGGTTCCGACTGCCGGACGGATATTTATGCCCTGGGAAAACTGATAGAGGTCATGTTTCCCGGGGATCCCAGGCTGCAGCCGGTGATTGAAAAGGCAACCCGGATCGATCCTGACCGGCGTTACAGGACGGTGGAAGAGCTGCGGGAGGGAGTCCTTGAGATCCTGGACCGGGACAGGCTGTCCCTGTGGCCGGTCCTGGGGGCTGCAGCCCTCTATATTTTCTATATATGGCTCTACAGGATTCTGTTCCTGCCATTGTACACCAGTGAACTGCAGCTGCGGATCTCCTGGCTGGTCCTTCTGGCAGGCGGTCTTTTTCTCCTTCCTGTGTTTGGCAGATGGAGACCGGTCTGCAGGCTGATCAGGCTGATGAAATCAGAGAAGACCGCAGTAAGGGCCGCGGGCAGTCTGTTTGCCGCTGCGGTGGTGACATCTGTCTGGGCTTTTGCGATGGGCGCGGTCTGTATGCTTCCTTAAAAGAGGTCAGCCCGCAGACAGCTGCCGCGGTATTTCAGGATGACCGTATGATCTGCCCGGCGCATAAAGACTTCAGGAACCGCTGCCACAGGATTTATTGAAAAACAGTACGGGCGGATATTTCTTCAAAAAGCAGACGGCCGCATTCTTCACGGCCTCTGCTGTCCAGTTCCAGACACAGGATCCCCTGTCTGGTATCCACCAGGAGCAGATCCGTACAGACCGTCTGATCTGCAGAAGGAACCTGGGCGTCGTGGATATGGATGCGGACAGCCGCTTTGTCCTGCCAGCTGCAGGATTCCAGGTCCAGCCCCGCGTAGGAACTGAATCTCCCTTCAATCTGGTCCAGAAGGCGGGTCCTGATCCCGGGATCTGTAACAGAGGCCGATGGCGGCAGCTGCAGTTCCTGTCCGGGCCGGGAAATGGACAGGGCGCAGTCATCCCCGTAATAGCAGACCGCGTCAGCGGAACTGTTCTTTTCGGACCAGCCGTCAGGAACGGGGCACTGAAGGCCCGCGAAGGTCACATCTTTTGTCTGAGACATAAGAAGAGCGGCCTGTTCCTGATCAGACAGGGAATCCTCGGCCGTCTGACCGGATCCCCGCAGAAAACGGGGGCCTTCTCTGCTGAGCAGGCCGGTACAGAGACTGACCGTCCAGAGACCGCATATGACCAGCAGGACCAGCAGATTCTGTATGATGAATTTACGGTTCCGGGCCAGACGTCCGGACGGAAAAGGCCTCTTTTCCGGAGGCAGTTTCGTATCTGACATAGGATATTGTCCCCCTGATTTTTAATTTTAGAGGCAGGGAATTGGTAAGTCAATCACTTTGAAAAACAGCCGGTACACACCTGTAATACTGCATATTGCAGGCATTCGGGGCGTTACAGCCGGTACCGGGAACAGGAGGTCTGCCGGTTTGCGTAAAGACGGATTCATATTTGTATACAGAACTGCCGCGCTGCTGCTGGCTGCGGCCCTCTTGACAGCCGGATGCGGCGGTTCCGGAAGAGCTGACACGGAGGATTCCGCGGAGGCTTATCAGTGGCTGGATGATTATGAGCCGGTATCCCGGGAGCCACTGACACTGACCCGCTGGGAGACGGACAACCTGGAGGATCTGGAGAGAGCCGGAGAGATTTTTGAACAGCATACAGGGGTCGAAGTCCGCCTGCAGATCCTGACCTGGGATGATTATATAAAGATGCTGGACCGGGATTTTGCGGAGGGAGAAGATCCGGGGCTGTTCCGTCTGCATCCCTATTTCGCCCAGAAATATATCCGCCAGGGAAGTATCCGGAATCTGAGCGATATGCCCTTTGAAGATCTGCCGGAACTGACGGCTCTGCAGACGGATACGATCATGAGTATCTACAGGATGGGGGATGATATCTACGGAATCCCTTTGATCGGCGGTGTCTGTTCGGCGCTCTGGTATAATAAAAGCATTTTTGATGACTGCCATCTGCAGTATCCGGACGCTGGCTGGTCCTGGGAGGATGTGGCGGACGCGGCCGCGATCATACAGAAATCCGGGAAAGGATATGACGGGATCCGTCTGTCTGATACAAACGGAGAGGAAGGCTATTATAATATCATTGCCTCTTACGGAGGCTATGTGATCAATGATATTGCCACAGAATCCGGGATGGCAAAGCAGGAGACCCTGCAGGCCATGGATCTGACTGCGGATATGATCCGGGAAGGTATGCCCTCTTATGAAGAGATGCAGACCTCTGCAATCTATGAAGATTTTATAGCAGGAAAGACCGGCATGGCGATCCTGGGGTCATGGCGGGTCCCCAGTCTGCTGGACAATGCGTACGCGCTGGAGCATATGGACTGCACAGTCCTTCCGTTCGCGGAAACGACCGGCATCAGGGGCGCGGCCATCAACAGCAGCTGCTGGTCCATGTGGTCCGGTACCGGACGGGCAGAGGATTACTGGAATCTTCTGCGGACGATGACGGTCTATACGATCATGGAAAAGGGAAATACAGACGAGATCCTGCCTGTGAGCGCCCGGGAAAAAAAGAAATACGCGGACGGGGGGTTCCCTTTTCATCTGGAAGCCTATTCCGACCTGTTCCAGGGAAGCCCGGCTGTTGATCCGGTCAACCGGGTTCAGATTCCCTGGTCTCTGGATACAGATACATGGAACCGGATCCTGATCCGGTCCATGCGTAAAGCCTGGAAAGACCCCGACCATATGCGGCAGTACTGTACGGAGGCCGCGGCGGAGATCAATGAGGCCCTGGAACAGGAAGGCGTACAGTACAGTATGGCCTATATCCGCAGGGACAGCGCGACCGCGGCCTGCTGTATCATAGATACGGACGCCAGAAAGATCCGCTATTTCGCCGATGGAGGAAAGATCCGGTTCACAGGCGTCTATACGGGTGATTTTGAAAATGGCGCCGCTGTTTCCTACGGAAGCAGCGGCATAGAGGAATATATCAGATTCAGGGATCCCGGGGATCCCGGGATTCTTCTGGTCAGGGACGCTTTCGGCCGTACCTGGACCTTTGAAAAGACCGATCTGCGTGAAGCCTTTGAACTGATACGGAGCTCCTCCTGAAGGCTCCTGAAGCTGTCAGGACTTCCAGGCGGCTTCCGCTTCCCGCAGGGCCTGCAGGGCTGCGTCCCTGCAGGAAGGACAGCAGACGACCACCCGTCCCGGCTCAGTCAGCTGCGCGTCCTGCCCGTCCGGATCCAGGACCAGGGCCCCGGCTTCCCGGGCGATCAGGGTACCCGCCGCGTAGTCCCAGATATGGAGGAGCTTGGAAATCTTAACGCCGGCCCGGCCGCAGGCGACGTAAGCGATGCCCAGCTCCGCGGAGCCGATGCACCTGGCGGAGGCAAAAAAGCGGCGCAGGACGATTCGGTCCGCTTTCCAGGAATCCTCGATCAGGCAGATGGCCCGGGAAGGGGGCCTGGAAACCACATGGAGGGGCTGCTCATTGAGCCAGGCGCCCCGCCCGGCTTCCGCGGTGAACATTTCCTCCCGGAAGGGATTATAGATAAAAGAGTCGACCAGCTGCCGCTGCCTGACCCTGGCTACGCAGACGGCGCAGCAGGGAAAGCCGTTCATGAAATTGGTGGTCCCGTCAATGGGATCTATGATAAAGCCTTCCGTGTCCGGAAGTTCGAAATTTTCCTTTTCTTCGGCGAAAAAGAAGGCCGAAGGGAACAGGCCGGACAGCTCCCGGATCAGGAAATCCTGAATCTCCCGGTCTCTGGCGGTCACAAAATCATTGGCGCCCTTCACAGCGATCTCCGGCTCCTCCTCCTTCAGCATGAGGCGGCCGGCTCTGCGGACACAGTCCAGGATCTGCATATAGGCTTGGGAATGTTTGGACATGGTGTACTCCTTTCAGGAAAAGATTTACGCAGCCTGTTCCGGCGCGGGACCGCCGGCCGGATCAGGCTGTTCCTTTTGATGCATTATATTCATTGTAACAGACCCCGGCAGGCAGTGCCAGTGAGCTGGAAGGGAAGCATGTTCCTGTATTTCAGGTTCCGGCACATCAATTCCGGCCGGTTGTATCTGCCTTTTTGGATAGAATCTGGTAAAATAGACACATCTTCGGAAAGGAACGACACCGATTATGAGCTGGACCAGAAGAGCCGCCCGGGCAGCCGGGGCAGGCGTTTTATTGACAGCCGCCGCTGTCCAGGGCTTTACCCGTTATGTGACCAGAGGCAGCAGGCAGACACTGGAGGAAGCGATCAAATGGCAGGGCGACCATTATGATATCAGCTTTTTTTTCCGCCTGCAGAAACAGGAGTATACCGTTAAAGGATACCAGGATTATATTCTGCATGTGGTATTATGTAAAAATCCGGAGGAATCGGACAAATATGTGATTCTGACCCACGGCCATACGGATAACCGCTACGGCATGCTTAAATATATGAAGATCTATCTGGACCTGGGTTATAACTGTATCATTTATGACCTGCGGGGGCACGGTCTCAATAAAAGAGACTGGTGCTCTTATGGACTGCGGGAAAGCCGGGACCTGGTCAGACTGATCGATGATACCTACCGGCGGTACGGAAAAGATATTTATCTGGGCCTGCACGGGGAATCCCTTGGCAGCGCCACAACGATCACGGCGCTGCGGTACAGGCCCGATGTACGTTTTGCCATCGCTGACTGCGGTTTCGCGGATCTGGAAACGGTCCTGACAGATATTGCCAGATCTCTCCATCTGGGACGGAGCACGGTATGGATGACCTGGCTTGGCACAAGGGTCAGGCACCGGGTCTCCATTTTCAAGATCCGGCCCATCCGCGGGCTCAGGACCAATAAGGTTCCTGTCATGTTCATTCACGGGGCGGATGACACTTATATTTCCCCCCGTCACAGCAGGCGCATGTACAGGGCTGTCACGGCCTATAAGGAACTGCATCTGATTCCGGGAGCAACCCACGCCGCTTCTGTTCTGAAAGCGCCGGAGGATTACAGACGTTATGTGTCCGGATTCCTGAAAAAAGTGGAAAAACTGGAAAAAGCGGAAAGGATGCAAAAAGAGAAAGAGTGATAAAAAGGACCCTTGCGGTCCTTTTTATGTGGTATAATAATTCGTCTGCGTTTTTGGAGTTCCGTATACAGGCCTGCCTGCTTACAGATCTCCGGGGGAGGCAGATCGGAAATCTAAATAAAAGTGAGGTAATGAACATTGGAAAGAGACAGTTTTAATTCAAGACTGGGTTTCATTCTGGTCAGTGCCGGATGCGCGATCGGGATCGGCAATGTCTGGAAATTCCCTTATGTGACCGGCGTCAACGGCGGCGGCATCTTTGTGATTTTCTACCTGCTGTTCCTGATCCTGATGGGCGTTCCCGTCATGACCATGGAGCTGGCGGTCGGACGGGCCAGCCGCAAAAGCGCGGTAGGCGGCTATAAGGCGCTGGAGCCCAAAGGATCCAAATGGCATATCCACGGCTGGTTCTGTATGGCAGGCTGCTATCTTCTGATGATGTACTACACGACCGTTTCCGGATGGATGCTGGGCTATTTTGTAAAATTCCTGACGGGACGGTTCGAGGGCATCGCCGGTACAGAGGGGGCGGCCGATCAGGTCGCCGGTATTTTCGGCGGCATGCTGGGCAACACCGGGGAAATGATGCTTTGGATGGGACTGACCGTCGTCCTGGGCTTTCTGGTCGTCTCCACAGGCGTGCAGACGGGTCTTGAAAGGATCACCAAAGGCATGATGCTCTGCCTGCTGGGCCTGATCGTGGTCCTGGCGGTGCACAGCCTGACTCTGAAAGGGGCCGGAGAGGGCGTTGCCTTCTATCTGCTGCCCAGTATGGCCAGGGCCAGGGAGGTCGGAATCTGGCAGGTCATTATCGCAGCCATGAACCAGTCTTTCTTTACCCTGAGCCTGGGCGTAGGCGCCATGGAAATCTTCGGTTCCTATATGGCGGATGACCGGACTCTGTTCGGAGAATCCATTCAGATCGGTATTCTGGATACCTTTGTTGCCCTGATGTCAGGTCTGATCATTTTTCCGGCCTGTTTCTCCTACGGCATTCAGCCTGACGCAGGCCCTTCCCTGATCTTTATTACCCTGCCGAATGTATTCATCAATATGCACGGCGGCAGGATCTGGGGAACGCTTTTCTTCCTGTTCATGACATTTGCCAGCTTCTCCACCGTTACAGCGGTCTTCGAGAACCTGCTGGCCAGCTGCATGGATAATTTCGGCTGGACCAGGCAGAAGGCAGTCCTGATCAACCTGTTCTTTGTATTTATCGCCAGTATCCCCTGCGTCCTGGGCTACAACCTCTGGAGCGGGCTCCATCTGATCCGGGGCGGAGACGTTCTGGACAGCGAAGACTTTATTGTCAGCAATCTGCTGCTGCCTCTGGGCTCCCTGATCTTCCTGCTCTTCTGCACATTCAAGTTCGGCTGGGGCTTTGACAGCTTCCTGGAGGAGGCCAATAAGGGCAGAGGCCTGAAGATGAAAAAATGGATGAAGCCCTTCTTCCAGTTCGTGGTACCGGTCCTGATCCTGGTCATTCTGGTCGAAGGACTCAAATAAGCTCAAACCCGATGAACCGGAGGTGCGCAATGAATACTGCGGATTATAACGGAAGGAAACTGGTGCTCTGTGAGGATCAGACGCCCGGATTTTCCACGAGAATCACGGCGGAAGTCAAAGACGGCTGCTTTATCATCACTGGAAGGGATGAAGGCTCTGCCGTACAGGCTTTTATCGGCGTTCCGGGCTATGAGTATTATTATATTTGCGACCGGGAGAACACCGAAAAGCTCTTTGCCCTGCTGGCCGCCGGCGGCGCAGATCCCATGGAAACCATCGGCCGGGTCTATTCCGGCATGGACTGTGCGGCCCGTTTCCGCAGGTTCTGTGAAGAGAATCAGATTACCTGCAGATTTGATACAAAACACTGAACAAGTGGCGGGGTAAAAGGTTTTCGTTTATTTACGGAAAATTGCATCCATGGTAGAATTTAGGTAAACCATATGTTTCACTTGTTTTTTACCACATGATTATTTACAGGAGGCATCTATGAAAAAGAGATCATTAATTGCGGGAATTCTGAGCCTGGTCATGGCTTCATCCCTGCTGCTGGGAGGCTGCGGCGGCGCGGCACAGCCGGCGCCGGCAGAGGAGCCTGCAGAGGCTGTTACCACGCAGGAGACAGAAGCGCAGGCCGAGGCGGCTACGGAAGCGGAAGCCGATGCCGCAGAGGCAGCGACTGTGGAAGTGACAGAAGCGGAAGGGCAGGATACCCCGGTGAACTTCAACATCGGTCAGGGCTTTGTGCTCAATACGGATATCGAAGGTCCCGAAATCATTACGACAGAAGAAGAAGAGGAGAGAATGGAGGCCTCCCGTGCTTTCTCCAACGGGCAGGAAAATCCCGGTTCTCTGCTGATCAACAAAGCGGAACACTACTATTATTATGAACAGCTGAATCCCGATGAAGTGGCCCTGTATGATATCATGCAGACCATTACAGAGTATCCCACTTCTGATCAGCTGGCCCTGATGCTCACGACGACCATTGATCCCGAGTCCGAGGAGTGGATGACTTATTTCTATAAAGTCTATTACGCGCTCATGTATGACCATCCGGAGTATTTCTGGCTCTACAACTATATTGAGACCGCCTTCGGTTATGCGACGACCGGACAGCAGAATGATGACGGCACGTACAATGTCCTCATCGGTATGACCGGCCCCTATACCAATTATGAAGAGCAGATGACCAAATTCAATGACGCGGTGGACGCTTTCCTGGCCGATATCGATACCAGCGGTACCGAGGAGGAAACCGTCAGACAGATCCATGACAAGCTGATCGGTATGCTCACCTATGATATGGAATGCCTCAGCTCTCAGGACAAGGAAGTGAACTTCTATAACTTCGCGCACACTGCCTACGGCGCTCTGGTCGAGAACTCCCAGGGCCAGGCGAACACCTGTGTATGTGACGGTTACTCCGCAGCCATGGTCTATCTGTGCCAGCAGGTCGGCATTGAGGCTTCCACCGTTGTCGGCGTCGGCGGCAATTTCAATCCGGACGGTACAAAAGGCCAGGGCGGCGGCCATGCCTGGAATATCGTCAAAACAGATGGCAAATGGCATGAGATGGATTCCACATGGGATGACAACCTGTCCGATCTGGTCTATTACGAGGAGATCAAAGAGCAGAATCCTGATATCTACGCGTATCTGGAAGAGGCTCTGACGAATGAGGAATATCATGATATAGCTGCGCATGTATACTTCCTGGTATCCACTCCTTATATGGAGGATCATGACTTTGGCGAGTCTCTGTTCTATACATGTTCTGACGGTACTGTACTGCCCTTAGGCAAGGGAATGCGTTCCTTCCACGAGCGCGCCAGTCAGGATAACGGATACGGTCTGATATCGCCCACCATGCAGCTGCTGCCGATCGGCGAATAAGGCCCGGAACCATCCGGCTTATAAAGCACAGGAATATCAAAATCTGTAAGGAACCTGCCTGAAAAGTGCAGGGGGACCTGACAAGCCCGTACAGACCCGGATGTCTGTACGGGCTGTTTTTTTGTGTGTATTCATTGCGGTCCGGAATGTATAATGGAAGCAGGTATCATTACGAATCGGAAGCCGGTCCCTTGTACTTGTCAACGCGCATCTGGAAGCCTATGATGACGGTTCCGGAAAAGAAGCCCAGACCGCCATGCTGCGGGTGCAGCTTCCCGAAAAATAAAAGATTGGACCTGTTAACGGTACCAAAATGCCGGGGTATATTTTATAATAAGGACAGCGGCCGGTCATAAGGAACGGGCGCGGGTATAGTGATCATAAATTGAAGGGAGGAAATACGAATGAAGAAAGTGCTGGTAGCTTATTTTTCACCGACAGGACATACTAAAAAAGCTGCGGCGGAGATCGCTGAGACGATCGACGCTGATATTTATGAAATTATGCCGGCGGTTCCCTATACAGCAGCGGATCTGCAATGGTCCGACCCGAAAGCCAGAAGTACAGTGGAAATGAATGACAGATCTTTCCGCCCTGCCCTGGCGGATCAGGACGCCAATATCGGCCAGTATGATATCATTTTCCTGGGATTCCCGATCTGGTGGTATGTGGCCCCTACGATCATCAACAGCTTCCTGGAGGCTTATGATTTCTCCGGTAAGAAGATCGTCCTTTTTGCCACGTCGGGCGGCAGCGATTTCGGGAAGACCGTGGAAGGCCTCCGGGACAGCGTATCGGAGGACGCGGTCATTGTAGAAGGCAAGATCATCAACGGCATACCTTCCCAGAGGGAATTTGATGACTGGGTCTACAAGATGGTCGGACCCGAAGAGGAGTAAAGGCTGTCCGGACAGGCTTCCGGATATATGATTTTCAGTACATCCCCTGCCGTTCCGGCAGGGGACCTGTTTAAAAACTTTATTTTATTGATTTATATCTATCAGTTTCGACCGGCCCGGGGCGGACCGGTCATGGGAGATACGCATGGAAGACATGAAACAAAGAATCAAAAGTATGGAACTGATCAGTTCCGGCGAGACCCAGCAGCTGCTGGAACAGTGGGATGAGTGGCTGCTGCTGTATGAGGATTATGGGGACCGGCCGGTGATCACTCCGTCCGATCCGGATTATGACCTGTATGGGGCAAGTCTGGCCCTTCGCTGGGACGCGCTGGATGTCATGTCGGATTTTGATGATCCGCTTCTGACCAGTGATGATGATATTGCGGGGGACGCAAGGCCCTTCCTGAACGCGGTGTCCCGGCTTCGTTCTGTACCGGTTTCTTCCATGCTCCTGTCTTTCCTGATGATCGCGAACGGTATTTCCATTGGTCCCGCCAATATGGAACGGATGCGTAAAATGCTTGAGAATCTGCAGGAATGTCCTTCCGGGGACAAAATGGCTTCGGAGGAACAGATCTGTGAACTGGAGCAGCTGCTGAACCGTGATGAGAAGCAGGCTTGTCCGGATCTGACAGAAGAGAACGGTCTGTATACGGTCTACAGCCTGTTGTCTGAACGGACCAGAGATGTGTTCTGTATGGATGACCCGGCCCTGGAGGGGGATGAGAGCCTTTCCGATGAAAGGACGATGCCGGTCCTGGACGGGCACTGGCATCTCTGGTTCTTCCGCCTGCTGAAAAAGCCCGACGCGGAGCAGATCAGACGGACGGCTTTTGCGTATCGTATGAGCTTTGACCGCTATGTCTGTTTCCTGCAGAAGATCCTGCACAAGTCCAGACCTGCCCTTCTGAACCGGGAGGAAGTGTTCACCAAGATCACCCTGGACTGCACGCCGCCGGAAGAGACCTGCAGCCGCTGTCTGCAAAGACTCAGGGAGCTGTATCCTGTGGATTCCGCAGACAGCAGGGACAATAGCAGAAACAGGAATACTGCCGATACGGAGGCGGTTGATATTCCTGCATGGCTTCTGAGAGGCAATGCAGGGAATCTGCCCCTGACCCTTCGTTTTGAAAATGAATTATCCGAAATCGAGAAAGAGTCCGGCAGGGATCTGTTCAGGACCGTCAGCAGGCGTCTGCAGGAGTATCTGGAATGGGCCGGCCGGAACGCGGAGACAAGACGGATCATCCGGACTGCGGAAGAGGTCTTCTTCGAACGATGGAACAAACTGTACGCTTCCATGAAGGACAGCTGGGAAGTAAAGGAATTCATCAAATCCTCCCGGAGAAGAGGGATGGATACGGACCTGTACAGACGGAAGCTGACGCTTGCATACGCGGTGGACAACACGGCGGAGCGGATCATTCCGGCCGGAACAGTACTGACCTGTGATACCAGGATCAGGGACAACGGCATTCCCGTCCGCGCGGTTTTTACCTTTGAAAAGGAGTGCCGTATCCTTCCGGACGCCTCCGATGAAGAGGAAATTGATGTGGAAGTGGAGGAGCTGACGACTCTTTCCGGCGGTGGACCGGAAGATCCGGTCCCGGCAGAAAGACAGATCCTGATCGACAACCTCTATAAAGCAACCCGCGGCGCGCAGAAAGTAAGGGAAAAACATCTGATCACCGTCATTGGACGGGGCAGGTCAAAACAGGAAAAAAAGATTCCGATCCGCCTGCAGTCAGAAAATCCCCTTCTCAACGACCGGATCCTGGAAATCCTGCCCGGCCAGAACATCCTGTATTTCGCGGATGACAGGAAAAAGAGCAAACCGGGCATGTTCCGGATCCGCTGTAAAGTCGGGACAGTCATTCCCGCCGGTACAGTGATCGGGTTTGAAAAAGAAGGAATCAGTTTTTCTTACAGGACGGTCCGGGAATGCAGCAGCCTGCAGAAATGGAATTCTGTGGAAGTGGATGTCCTCTGGGACAGGCAGAACCTGGAAATGCTGGAGAAGAAACTGGAAAACAGCCGCAGGAACGCCCAGAGCAGGGAGAAAGAGACTGTCGTTACAAGAAATACCGTCTTTTCTCTCAAAGATTCCTCTTTTACAGGCTCCGTCAGGATCAGCAACCCCGCCCCGCTGGCCCTGCGGCCGGGTCCTGAAAACGGACAGGACACGGCCGTACGCAGATCCGCCAATATCAAGAATATGCTGGAATTTATTTATGACAGCAACGGCATGAATGATATGCGGGATTTCCATGGCGTCGACAGTTACGGGCCTGGTTTTCTCTTCAACACCGATGCTTTCAAACGGGCACAGATCACCCAGAATACGCTGAGTCATTTCCCTGTAGACGAGGAACGCAGGCGTAATCTCCTGCTGACGGTGGATTTTCTTGATTTTGTGATGAATGAGATTGACCTGCTTTCCGCCAATGACAGAGATCTCCGGGTAGACCAGCTTTTTGATGAATTCCGTTACATTGTGGATCAGGATCTGGAACGCTGCGGCATGCAGGAGTTTTATCCCGGTAATGCTTATGAGGGCTTTCTGAGCATGCTTTTCTCCTGTGAGAATCCTTTTGAACTGTTCCAGGCCCTCTTTGAAAAAAGCCATCATCTGTCACATTACTTTACGACAGAATCGGCTTGTGAGCAGCCGGTCGGGATCCGCATTCTGGCCCGCAGAGACGGGAAAGAGGAAGTCTGGGCGGAATGGGAGGCCCCTGCCGGACATCTGCTGTATACCGTGCCCAGACTGACCTGGTCGACCGGAACCTCCTATTATGTCAGTGTCAGATGGAGTGATGGCAGCCGCATGGAAAAACAGATTCCCGGCAGCAAAAAGACCTATAAGGATTCTTCCAGAGAGAGTGTGCTCAGGATACAGGAAGGAACATTTGATTTGGTATGAAAGACAGCAGGATTCCCCTGCATCCCGGAACGCTGCTCCGGATCAGGGACTGGATTATCAGAATTGACAGCCAGGCAGGAAGAGGAACCACCTGCCTGGCTTATTATGGTTCTGTGCTGGACGGAGAGGGGCAGGTGCTGCGCCTTGTTGTGATCAAGGAATTCTGGCCGCTCCTTCCGGAAGAGAAAGGGATCTTCAGAAACGGGACAGGTCTGCAGGTAACGGAAGAGACCAGGCAGTCTCTCCGCTGGCAGCAGCGCCGGGACCAGTTCAGGGCCTGTTTCCGCCGTCAGCAGGAACTGTCTGTTTCGGCCGCCATGGAAATCGTGGTAGAGCCCTATATGCTGGAAGAAAATGAAAACGGCCTTTATCTGGTCAGCCGCATGCATGACGGCGTCAGGCTGACGGATATCGTACCGGCATCCCTGCAGGAAAAGCTGGGAATGGCGATCCGTCTGGCGGAACTGATGGGGCTGCTCCATGAGGCGGGCTATATCATGCCCGACTGTAAGCCCGACAATTTCCTCTGGATCGATAAGATATCCCGTATGACGCTCTTCGACGCGGACAGCATTCTTAAGTATACGGTCCATGTCCGGCAGGAAGCGGTCTACTTTGACTCTGTATATATCTCACCGGAAATAAACAGGCTCCGCCATGCCAGGAATATCGGGCGGGAACAGCTGGGACGGGTCCTGAAGCCCGCTTCCGATCTTTACTGCTGCGGGATCTATCTGTTCCGTCTGCTCCTGGGCCGGATCCCCGCTCCCGGAGAGGCCGGTGATCCGGACAGGATCCGCCGGGAGCTGTGCCGTCTGTATCCGGAATCCTTTGGCAGCAGCGGCAGGACCCAGGCGGTCCGCAAAATGGCCGGGATCCTGAAAACAGTTCTGGAAGTCAATCCCTTCCGCCGCTGTCAGTCGGCGCAGACCCTGGTGGAGGAGCTTAATGAAGAGCTGGATCTGCTCCATTACAGAAGATACCAGGTCCGGAAAAAACGGGCCGCTGCTGATTTCAGCTATGTCAGTTATGATCTGCTGGAGAAAGCACCGGTCTGCGATTATCTGACAGAGGATCTGCGGTATCCGGGAACAGGCAGAAAAAGGGCTGACATCCTGATCACCGGAGGCCATGTTTTTGGCAGATCGCTGCTGGAAACGCTGATTCCGGGCATTGTCATGCTGGATACGGACATCCATCTGTGGCTGGCCGGAAATGATATGGAAAAGCTGTGGACCGGCATGTGCAGAGCCAGGGAGAACCCCCTTCTGCCCGCCCTGGTCCGGGTCGTCAACAGCCGGGGCAGGATCCTGTCTGACTATGATCCGGAGATCGTATCCCGTCCGGCGGCGGTCCTGCATTTCACAGGTCCCGATAATGACCGGGCCATTCTGGCGGCGGCGGCCCGCTCCGGTGCCCGCGTCTTCTTTCTGCTGCGGGAAAAAGGAGAGGAGAACGAAGCGCTGGCGGAAAGGATCCGGCAGGAAGCCGCGCCGGACAAATCTGTCAAGATCTGGGTGATCGGCAGTAAGGACGCCGATCTCGGGAACAGCGCGCTGGAGGATCCCGCGTCCTGTATCAGCCGGATTCCGCTTTATACCAGGGACGGGGATTATAATGAGAACCGGGTCGGTTCCAGAATCTATGATATGGGGGCTTCGATCCATGGCCAATATCTGCGGGGGAGCCGGCCGGATATCACGGAGGAGGAGATCCTGCAGGATTACGCCTCCAGTCTTTACAATATCCAAAGCAGCGAGCGCAGTGCTCTACGGGCGGTCTACACCCTGGAAAGTGCCGGCATCAGCAGACATGATCCCGCCGCGCCCTCCCGTTTCCATCAGCTCCTGCATGATCCCGCGCACGCGGACCTCAGGGAACGTCTGATCGCGCTGGAACATCTGTCATGGACTGCCTTTATGGTCCTGCACGGTGCCAACAGACCGGCGGACAGGGAGGCCATTGCCGCTTACGCTTATAAAGACGGCAATAACTGGCAGGACAGGAGAGATCCCGATCACCGGATCCATCCCTGCATCTGTTCCTCCGGACCGCGCAGGCAGATCCGTACGGAATACTGGGACCTTGTCCTGAACAGACCGCTGGCTGAGACCAGCCGCCTGATCGACGGCCTGGGACTGGACCGGCTGGACGCCATGAGTCTTTGGATCGCGGCCGTCCGCCGGGAGGCAGGAAGACAGGGGCTGACGGCCCCTGCGGATAAGGCGGATCTGTGCCATGATTTTAAAGATTCTGATGAAGATGTGATCCTGGCTGTGCCCGGGCTCCTGGCTCTGTTCCCGCCGGGCGGGGCCAGGCCGGCTTTCCGCATCCTGCGGATCAGCAGCGGCAGCGCCTATGAGGACCTGCTCTCATCGATCCGGACCGGTCCGGACGAGCTGTTCCTGGTCCGGATGCCCGGAGCAGAGAGCCCGGAAAGCGGCAGCGATGACCTGCGGGACCGTTACGCCGGATTCCTGAAAGAGGCAGGATGCCGGACATCTCTGCGGGTGATCCCCCCGGAAGCCCTGGAAGAACTGCCGCAGGACGGACTGTATCTGGATATGGGATGCCGTCCGGCAGAAGGAGAGGGGGCTTTATTCCGGCGTCTGACAGCCGGCCTGCCTGCTTTCCATCTGGAGGGCGGTAACTGCTGCATGGATACCAGGGCCGGCGACACGGCCTGTGGCGCCGGCTGCGCCCTGCCGGTCATTTTGAATCGGAAAATATGCCTGCCTGTCAGCCTGCTGCTGCGGATGCAGGGGTATAAGCCGGACAGCAGGGACCGGGAATCCTTTACCGGGCTGACAGACAGGGAGACAGAGGCCCTGCGGAAACTGACAGCAGACCGGGAGGCCTTTACCGCCCTGTCCGGGCTGCTGGGACAGCTGGAAAAAGACAGGATCCGCAGGCAGCCTCTTACCGGCGTAACGCCGGCAGGTGGTTTTCCCGTCCTGACTGATTTTACAGACGGAACTGCGTTTTCCCATAGCGGACTGGACCGGGTGTTTGCGCTACTGCAGAACGACGATCTGCTGCTGGAAGGATATTCCTATCCTGCGGAAGGGGAGTACGAAAGGATCTCCTTTACCGTCCGGGAGGAAGGCGTCGCCCGGCTGCTCTCCGGCCTGGTCGGACTGGCAGGAAAAGAACCTCTGAGACATCAGTTCCGGGTGCGGATCCTGCAGGATTCGGTTTCTGTGGCGGACCATTCCCTGTACATGCGGGGATTTCTGCCTTCTGATCCGGAAGGAATCTCTGATCACAGCGGGACAGCAGCCGCGCTTGCGGGGCTGCGGGAAGCCGGCCGTGAGGACTCTCTGCTGCGGGACCTGCGGATCCTGCAGTCGGATACAGGCACGGAAATTTCTTTCCGTTACAGCAGCCGGTCTGTCCGGCGTGTCCTGTGCAGCGGGGAGGACGCGGAACCGCCCCTGCGGTATACGCAGGCGGCGGAAGGCAGACTGTACGACGATATCCGTCTGTCCTCGGACTTTACAGGAGAAGGAAAAGAAGCCGGCTGGGACCGGATTTTCCGGACCGGGCTGATCGCTTCTGTCGATGGAACCCTGCAGGCCAT
>ODAI014162935.1_pt1 | contig 20831 bp, 16 predicted proteins | sample 1539321 | NCBI WGS metagenome assembly ODAI01 (sample SAMN02144231, study PRJEB22623) | gut metagenome | biome: sheep rumen | host: Ovis aries | place: New Zealand
GGACGTGATGGAAAACGCCCGTCTCTACCAGCCTCTTGTGCGCTTCTATTATGCCGAGAATGGAGACACCCTCCACGTGGATCTCAAGTGCGCCTCCATTCCCTCGGGCAACGGCTCCAGCATCCTCTCCTGCAACTACTCCCGCGACGCCTTCCTCAGCGAACTCTACACCCAGCTCAAGGACGACCCCAACCCCAAGCAGTACCTTAAGACCGTCGATATCTTCATCACCGCCTGCGACGAGAACCTCCACACCTACCTTACCTCGCTCTCCTCCTCGTCCGACAACGGTCGTGAGGCCTATTCCAACATTCACGGTGGTGTGGGCATCTTCGCCGCCCGTCGCACCCATCTCTACCGCAACTATCGCGCCGACTCCAGTATTATCTCCGGCAGCGGTTATGGTTTGGTCTATTACCTCGACTCCCTCGACATCGGTTTTTAAACAGATGTCCGTAACATTCTCCTCTGTCTCTTTTTCGTCTTTCCAATGTCACAACACCACCAACTGGTGGTGCTGATGTGGTCTTGATGTCTCCCCATGGTGAATCGATTACCCTCTGATATTGTGTATTTTTTCTTGTCATATAAAAAAAATGTGTATCTTTGCATTTTATAATAAAAATAAAGATAATTAAAAATCAATAAAATACATTAACCAATGAACATCTCAAGAGAGAATTTAAGTGAACTGGAACTCCGTATCAAGGTTGATATCGAGGAAAAAGACTACAATGAAAACGTAACCAAACAGCTGAAAGACTATCAAAAGAAGGCTACCGTCCCCGGCTTCCGCAAAGGCATGGCCCCGATGGGACTCATCCAGCGCATGTACAAGGCCGCCATTGTGAGCGACGCTGTGCAGAATAAGATTAACAGCAGCCTTTTCAAATACATTGATGACGAGAAACTACACATCCTCGGCATGCCTATGTCGAATGACGAGATGACCGGCGAGGTCGATTTCGCCAAGCAGCAGTCGTTTACTTTCTATTTCGATGTTGCCGTTGCCCCCGAGTTTGAAATCGACTGGAGCAAGGTGAATGTGGTGTATAACCAGATCAAGGTGACCTCCAAGGAGGTGGAAGCCGAGATAGAGAACGTGACCAACCGCTACGGCAAGTTCGAGACCCCCGAGACTGTGGGTAAGGGCGACATCATGTACGGCAAGCTCGTCGAGCTCGACAAGAAGGGCAATGTGAAAGAGGGTGGTGTGGATACCTTCGTGAGCCTCAACCTGCTCAACCTCAAGGACGAGGCTCTGCTGCCTCTGTTCGAGGGCAAGAAGGCCGAGGAGAAGATTGTCTTCAACCTCTACAAGGCTTTCCCCGTGGCCGACATCGAGCGCGCCCTGCACATCGACACCGACGCCGCCAAGAAGTTTAAATCCGACGTGGAGCTGACCCTCAGCGGCATCTCCCGCATCATCCCCCACGACATCGACGAGGACCTCTTCAAGAAGGTGTTCCCCGACCAGAAAATCAAAGATGCCGACGCCTTCACCAAGGCCATGAAGAAAGAGTTCGAGAAGGCCAATGCCGAACAGAGCGACTTCCTGTTTGTGAACCAGGTGCGCAAGGCCCTCGTCGAGAACTTCGACAAACCCCTGCCCGAGAACTTCCTCAAACGTTGGTTTGCCAGCCGCGGGGAGAAGGATATGACCCCCGAGAGCATCGAGGCCGACTGGACGGAGAAATATCTGCCTTCGCTGAAGTGGGAGCTCATCGAGAGTAAGCTTGAGGCCATCCAGCCCGTCGAGCCCACCAACAACCAGATAGTCGATTACATCAAGGACATCCTGCGCCGCAACGACAACAAGGCCGAGGGTGAAACCAAGGAGCAAACCGAGGATCGCCTCGAGAAAGCCGCCCGCAGCATCGCCGCCGACCGCAAGAACGTGCAGCAGCTCATCGACCGCCTCTATGCCGAAAACCTTGCCAAGCTCTTCAAAGACCAGCTCAAACCCACCGTTGAGAAGGTCTCTGCCAAAGAGTTTGCCGAGCGTGCTCAAAATTAAACCATGAAAAAGATATTATTGCCCATTTTGCTTGCCTGCTGCTGTGTGACGGCTCAGGCTCAGGAAAACGACGGTCTCGTCTATCCGAACACTTTCTATGCTTCGTTCGGTGTGGGAGGATTCTCCTATGCCCATTCGTCGGAAAGCGCCTTTGGTGCCCCGTCGGCCAACCTCACCGCTGGTGTGTGGCTTACGGCGCCGATGGCGTTCCAGATTTCCCTCGACGGAGTGATGGGCAATAATGCAGCCGGCAAGAGCTCGCTGTTCATGTTTGCCGACGCCGAATTCAAGTGGGATGCCAACTCCACCCTGTTTCATGTCTATAACAAAAACTATCTCAAGCCCATTCCGTTCTATCCTCTGATTGGCATGGGTTGTGTGTGGCTCAAGGACATGGCTTCGGGTGCTGCCACTCGTGACAACTCCTTCTCCATGATGCTGGGATTACAGGCCCCCCTGCGCATCTCGGGCATGATGGATGCGGTGTTGCAGTACAAGTGCTTCTTCCTGACCCAGGGTTTCGATGGGTCGGCGGGTGACAACTATATGCACACCGTCGGCGTGGGACTGCAGTTCCGTCAGGCCGACGACCCCTACCACCGTCGCACGGAGCGCTACACTCGCGGATTGGCTGAAGACTGGTTCTTCGGTCTCGGTCTCGGCCTCAACTATTCGGCATTCGACCTCTTCAGTAACCCTTATTCCGGAGGCTTGTCCATGATTGGATTGGCTCCTGAATTCATGATGGGACGCAATTTCAGCAATTTCTGGACCATCCGTGTCATGCTGGGAGGATTGACCGCCCACGAGCAGTACGACACTTTGATGAAGGAGCCCGGCGACGCATACCGTTTTGCATTCCTGCACAGCGACTTGATGATTAACATCAGCACCTTGGTTACCAAGGGCAGGGGAGTCAATCTCAATGTGATGCCCTATCTGGGTGCCGGTCCCGTCTGGCGTTTCGACAACGCCATCTATGATGTCGCCGCCAATGTGGGTGTCATGCTCCGCTACTATCTGAGTCAGAAGAGCGACCTCTACCTCGATTGTCGTTATGTGGTGGTTCCGCCCCATATTGGTGGCGGTACGGCCCCCTCGGGCAATTTCTACAGTGTCGGTCTGCCCAGCCTGACAGCGGGTTATATCTTTAATTTCGGGCACAATACCACCCGCTACCGTATGCCTCTCAACAAGTGCGCGGCGAGCCTGTAAGCGCTTGCTCTATACGACACAGGCAGTCGGTCAGGACGGCACGTGGACAGCCGAGATTCATACGGAAACAACCCCGATATTGTTCACCTCCAAAAGTGGTCCCATCGTTGAGGACCACTTTTGCTTTGTTGATGAGCAGCTCTTTCAGTTGCTCGTGCGAGAGACCGTAGTTGTTGAAATCGAGCCAGGCGAGGTAGGAGGCCTCGGGGAGGACAGCCTTCACCTTCGGCATCCGGGTCGATAGGAATTCGTCCAGCGTCTGAACGTTCTCGTTCAGGTATTCCAGCATCTGCCGCAGCCACTCGTCACCCTCTTTGAAGGCGGCCTCGGCGGCGGTGAAGGCGAAGATGTTGCCTCCTGCCACACCCAGGGCGTCGAGCCAGCCGAAGAAGCGCTTCCGGAGGTCGGGGTTGGCAATATGGCACACCGAGCTGCCGAGGCCGGCAATGTTGAAAGTCTTGCTGGGGGCCATGAAGGTGATGGCGGGTCCTCCCGCAGAGGAATTGTCGCTGACGGTGCTGTAACTTACATGCTGGTGTCCTGGGAGGGTGAGGTCGGCATGGATTTCGTCACTGATGACCAACACATTGTGGCGCTCGCAAATCTCTGCTATGCGCTGCAGCACCTCCTTGCCCCACACCGTGCCGGCCGGGTTGTGTGGGTTGCTCATTATGAATACCTTGCAGCCGTCGGCCTTGCGTTCAAAATCGTCGAAATCAATAGCAAAGCGACCATCCTCTAGCTTCAAGGGGCTGCACACCAGCGTCCTTCCACTATCCTTCGGCAGGTTGAGGAAAGGAGGATAGACGGGCGTGGTTACCAGCACCTTGTCTCCCGGTTGCGTCAGGCAGAGCAGGGCATAGGCGATACCCGCCACGATGCCCGGGATAAAATGAAGACTCTCTTTGGTGGTATTGATGCGGTAATGCTTCTGCAGCCATGCGGTCACCGCCTGCCAATAGGAGTTGGAAGGCATGGTGTAGCCCAATACCTCGTGGTCGCATCGGCGGCGGATGGCTTCCATCACAAAGTCGGGCGAACGGAAGTCCATATCGGCCACCCACATGGGTGTCAGGTCGTCACGCCCATACATCGCCGGCAGGGCATCCCACTTGAAGCAATCGGTGCCTCTGCGCTCAATTATCTCGTCGAAATTGTATTTCATATTACAAACTCATAATTCATAACCCATAACTCCTAATATTTTTTAGGGTTCATCTGGTTATATTCGTCGAAAAGATGCAGGCATTCTTCGCGGTCCATCTCCGTGAGCAGATCCCCCAGTCGGTCGCGGCCGCCAAAGAGGCCGTCGAAATGTTCGTCGCGGAAACCAATGCGGGCATTGTCGGCGATGCTGCAACCGTAATACACCCTGCTGATGTTGGCCCAAAGAATGGCGCAGAGGCACATGTGGCAGGGTTCGCCGGTGGTGTAAAGCGTGCACCCTGCAAGGTCGTGGGTGCCCAATGCTTCGCCGGCCTGTCGTATGGCCATGATCTCGCCGTGGGCGGTGGCGTCGTGGTCCTTCAGCACGCGGTTGTGGGCTTTGGCCAGCACCACGCCGTCCTTCACGATGACACAGCCGAACGGGCCGCCGTGCCCTTGCCTGATGCCTTCGCGAGCCTCCGCGATGGCCATCTGCATATATTCGTGGTGTTTTTCCATCGTCAGTCGAGTTCTACGGCCGGCCAGCCGTAATCCTGGTAGTAGTGGACATTCAGGGCGTTCTTTTTGACATACTCCTGCAGCTGTCCTTTGCGGACGGCCTCGCGCAGCTGCTCGCTGGAATGGATATTCTCATAGATGTCGAAATAGCTGCCGAAGATACGCTTGGCGCTGGCCTCGTTGCCGGCACCATCTACCGTCTGCTCGAATCCGGTAACAGTGTATTTCCCCTCCTCTTTGCTCATGGTCATCACGCCGCTGTGGTTGCCGCCGGAGACGCACTTCAGCGTGTCGTCCGCCACGTTGTACCACATCACCCAGAAGTCGCCCATAAAGAGCTCCTCCTCCTCGTGCACCATCATCAGCACAGGGATACACAACTCGCCTTTCTGGTACTGACCGCCGATTTCACGCACCAGATAGTCGCTGATGGCCTCGCGCACGGCCTGCTCCTCGCGGTTGATGGCTATGTGGCGGATGCAGTCGGCCTTGTGTCCGTCGAAATCGTCAATCAGCCATTTTCCGCCCACCTTCTCCATCGCCAGCTTATGCTCCTCCACATCGGATGTGGGGTCGAAGCTTCCATCCTCCCATTTCTGACGAACGCTTATGGTGGCTATGGCATGGGACTTGTCGGTCAATTCGATACCGACAACGTCGAAGTCGGCAATGGTGCCGCCGTTGCCGGTGACGAAGTAATAGAGCCATTCATGATCCATGGCCTCGAACTCCGGCAGGCGGTTGAACATCGTGTCGAGCACATTGTAGAAGTCCTCTGTCATATAGTCCTTGGAAGCCTCCTGCAACTCGTGGTCGGGGATATACCGGCACAGCTCCGCTGCACGTTTTTTCAGTTGCTCTTCATTGTTCTCACATGCCGCCAGCAACAAGGCGGAAAGGATGATTGTGAGTGCTTTTTTCATTGTTATATGAGTTTTAAACGTGATTGTCAGTTTATCGGGCAGCTCAGCGGACTCGTCAGCTCGCATTCCCTGTTCCGCGCCAGCCAGAGGGCTGCATACGAGCATGTGGCCTCCACGCGGCCGCCGCGACGCTCTATCTCCTCCACAGCCCTTCGCACCAGCTCCGAGGCCACACCCTGTCCTCGCAGACGGTCATCCACATACGTGTGGTTGATGACAAATACGCCCTCGCGCTCGGGAAAAGTCACTTCCCCCACCTCCTCGCCATCCACGACGGCGGCTATCCGGTTCTTATAAGTGATATATTCCATTAAATTGAAAATTGAGAAATCACTCCAAAAAAGTTATGACTTTTTGGGAATTGATTCCAGAAAAGTCATATTTTTCGACACTAAATTACATCCCTCCTTTCGTTAATTCATTATAAAGGGCAACACCCTTTACCGTCAACAGGTATTTCTGCCTTGGATGATTGGGTCGGTCGGGGTATTTCCGACGCACAAACTTCTCCTGTAATGCAGGTTCAAGATGGATATCCACAAAGCTCTGTCGGTGCTTGAGTTTTTTGATATTCATCATCTGGCTGATGCTTAATTCATCGTTGCCTATAATCCGCACAAGTTCAATGATGTCCTCGTTGTTTGTATAAAACTTACTATCTGGATGTAAGTTTATTATAGACGATCTTGTACGGTACTTGTGCGGTGCTTGTTTGGTACTTGTACGGAGCTTGTTCTCTACCCGCTCGTTAGTTATCTGGTGATTGGGCATCTCACCCTCAGGCATCTTCCACTCTTCCGGTGGATTAATCATCATATATCGATTCTTCAAGATGTTTTTCTCGCCAAGAAGCAAATTACGGAAGAATCGAATCAAGAATAGCGGTTCATATTCTATGCCTTTGGCCACGTTGCGGTAGTTGGCTCGCACCAATGCGTTTCTGAAATACCACGAGTGGTTGGCAAAGAGGTCGTTGTTGACGCTGAAACCCAACATACGCAGATATTTGATGGTAAAGAGTGCAGTCGTTCGGGTGTTTCCTTCCCTGAACGGGTGGATCTGCCATATTCCCGACACAAAACGGGCAATATGTTCCACCATACTGTCTTTATCCATATCCGTATAAGAGAACTGACGTTCCCTATCCAGATCGTACTCCAGCGCCATTCGCAAGTCTTGCCAGCGGCCATACAGTACAGAGTCGCCTCGCAACACCCATTCTTTTTTCGAGATGTCGTACTCGCGGAAATGCCCGGCATGCTTGAACACCCCTTCAAAGATAGCGCGATGGATGGCTGCCAATCCAGCCACGCTATAGGTGAAAGCATCTGTCTGCAGAAGTTTCGAGATGTTACTTGAAACCCTATCGGCCTCTTCCTTGTCAGCATCATCGTCGTCGTGGGTGGTCTTCGTGATGTAGTATTGCTTCACCAATTCACGGGCCTCGTCGATGGTAATTTCCCCTTCGATGTTTCTGCGGGCGGTATCTTGCAAATACTCCGATGTCTTTAATCCATCGACGGCCTGCAAGCCGATGGCAACGCTCCAAGCCTCCGCTCTTTCACGTTGTGCCGGCTCCCCTTGGCGTATATACTCGTCAAAGTTCAAATATCCGTCCTTATCGTTGCTCATATTCAAATATTATCTTTCCATTTTTTACTTACACATTTACACATTCCCGCATTCACACATTTATATTGCATTTACGCATTTACACATTTACGCATTCTCGCATTCACTAACGCATTCCCGCATTTATATTGCATTCCCACATTTGCACTTACACATTCACGCATTTACACATTAACGCATTCAAATATTGGCTCCACATGGTCGCCGACCTCAGCTCAAGCAATCGATTGTTCAAGATTTACAAATTTGCACATTTATACCTTTTGCCTGTTCTACAGGATTTGAGCCCCACTGAAAAAATCAAATCTAGCGAAAATCACATTGACTCACTTCATTAATTAATTTCAAAGGTGTTATTCGCTGCATTATATCTATTTTCAAGGTACTCATGGCCTTCGGCACACGCATTCACTTATAAATGTTTAGGTTTATATCGCATTCAAGTATCGATAAGTCTCATAGATGATATGTATTATTTATTGTAAACTTTATTGTAAACTTTATTGTAACATTTATTGTAACATTTATTGTAACATTTATTGTAAATCAGCTATAATCCAATACCCTTTTTTATTAGATCCCTCTCTTACAATTATCTCTATAGAAGCCAAATATGTAATATCTCTATAAATGGTTTGTCGGCTTACATTAAGTTTTCTTGCCATCTCAATCTGTGTAACATGAGGGGTGTTTTGAATCAACTGAATGATTTGTCTTTGCCGATAACGTGTGACAAGTTCTTTCACCCATTGGGAATAATCCTTGTCTATGATGGTTATATTTTTATCCATATTTTTTGGTTTTTGCAAAGTTACACATTTCTCACCTGTTCTGGTGGCGGGGTGGGAAATCACGAATTATTGGTCCATGTCAATTATCCAGACGTTGTTTGGATTATTGGAGATTTTAGCTAACTCACACATATTTTTATGTTTTCGTTTATCCATTTAAAATAAGTGAGACAAGTCTCACATATTCCGAATCCTCGGTTTGCAATAAACCATTTGCTGTAGTTAAATCGTTTGCCATATATATTATAACGGTTTGATTCTTTGTATTATTATCGCATCAGCCATCAATTACACCTTCCCTCTTGCATCAGCCATCAATTACATTTTGCATTTTTCATTTTTTCAATTCTCCGAGTTACACATTTCTCACATATTCTGGTGGCGGGGTGGGGAAATCTCTAACAGTATCCAAAAACCGAAAATGTGTCACCTGATATTTCCTTACTATTGGTGTGGGTCGGGACTGCCCCTATGTGGCCCTCTAATACAATTTGCTAGATAAGAATTGGAGTAGTTGGCTGAAATATTTATTGCGGTTGTCGTTATATGTACTATACTCGCGGCTGGATTTATAAAACCATTTAAACGACTCAATGTCGTCAGACTCTTTTAGTATTCGGTTGTTCCCTTCCACAAATTTCTTGTATAGATTACAATTGTGCAAAAAGTTGTATTCTAATGCATTGTGTGGGTAATGTGCTAGTTCTTTTTCAAGGGCATCAAATTTAACTATTTCTTCTGCGGAAAGATCGGTAAGCTGACTTGTCCTGTAATGCCAACGATAAAGATATCCTTCAAAATCCTGATTACTAAAAGGGTATCTTTTATTCTTTAAAACAAAATTTTTGAATGCTTTCAACCATTCATCAAAACTTTGAGGCATCAGCACAAAGTCTTTTACATATTTTGCATTGGGATTACCAATATAATCGTCATAGAATAATAAAAGTTCTCCACTTGATGTTGTTTGTCTAATTACAGAAGAAACACTTTTTTCGTTCGAGTCTGGTCTGGCTTCCATAACAAGTCTAATTAAGTCGCTAATATGAATGGGTTTCCGATGTTGTTTAACTATATTGATTGATAATTCACGAATGCTTCCAACTTTCTCTCCCCATTCTTTCAGACCCCAATATCCAGATTTTCCAATTGGAACAATGCGAGAGTCTTTAGTGAGAAATGTTGATATTTGGGAAGAATCAGAAAAGTTAATACTTAGCCCTTTTGCAATACATACATCATTTAACCGTTTAAAAAGTTCATCACGATGCATTCTTGTTCCTGCTTCTTTGATTATTTCATATGCATGTTGGCTATAATCAATTTTATTAGCTTTGAACAAAATACAGTCTTTACAAATTAAGGTACCGAATAAAAACTGAAATATTCTTATTATCACCTCTAGAAATGCAGTCTTTTCAATTTCAGTAGGAGTGACATCTTTATTCCAGTAAACCTCGTTGTCAATAAAGTAGTTGTTGATTGGTATAATGACATCTTCAGTTTTCTTTATGTTTTGTAATCGAACGACTTCTTTAATTGCCTTATTATAGTTGTATTTGAACAACTGATCGTTGACATAAGCAATTGGGAGATCTGAATCCAGAGAATGAGATAGCTCCGAAATTTCTTTTTTATCTTTGTCCAACCATACGGGTTTATATCCTCTCATCAGCAGTATAAAAGGTAAAGACTTTGACGAAATGCACGGAGCATCATCCGCAAATTGCATGTGCCATTTTTCATCCCTATTCTGTTGGATGTATTCTATTAGAAAGTTATGTTCGTCGAGAATGCGATTAGTATCTATGTTTTCTGAAAAAATGCATGGAGCGTCCATGTCAATTTTGTACACTCTCCAATCTTCGTATCGAAACAGATTTTTTATCGTGCCACTTGTTCTTATTCGTTTGAGGGCTTTCTCTAATATCTGACGAATACGTTCCCTTGTCAAGAATAATTTACTTGCTATTTCATCTATTGTCATTGGGGATATCGTATTATCTGTCTGTGATAGTCCCCAGTGCATTTTTATCACTTCCTGTTCATATTCTGTCAAGATGTTTAAAGATTTGTAAAGGAGAAAAACCATCGGGAAATATCCGTATTTTTCTTTGAAAGCGCATATATAATCTATATCTACGTTAGATTCACTTAAAACACCGATACCAATAATATCCGGTACCCTTGAGGGTTTTGTATCATTTCCTTGAACTAATTGCCGAACATTCATTCCAAACTGAAAACCCATGGTTTCTACAATGTTCTCTATTTCTTGAAGCGTTTTCTTACCCAAGGATCGAAATAGTAGCAAATCGGCCTTATTAAATGCCACCAAATCGCCTACTGTGTTTATTTCGGCTTCCCTTAAACAGTTTAAAGCGCGGACAGAAACGTCAAGATTAACTATTGGAGTATTTAATTTGGAGATAACATCTGTCTCTTCTTGTTCATCTGTAACAAATTTTTCTTCATTATTTACATCACCATTCATGTTATTTTTCTGATACTCCAATAATCGATTTACTAATTCATCAAGTTCTTTCGTCGTTTTCTTCCCTATTTTATTTAGTTTCATAAAAGAAAACCCAGGCTTTGTAGCCATATTCAAAAGGGTAGAATATTCGTTTATTCTGTTCTGCCTTAATACATTTCTGGCCCTCACCGAAAGAGAGTCGAGCTGTTGCTCATAAAAATCTTGTATGCTAGTTATCATGACGCTCCTTTCTCCGCAACTTTCTTGTTGGGTGCTGGTCATATTCCTTTTTCAAATTGTATAGTTCGGTGCCCTGAGTGATGATGTCCTTGCGGTAGTCGACATAACAACGCAATAGATCTTTTACCTCATCATCGGCAAAGTCAAGAATAGTATCGTCATTAAACACATTGGTATGAATCACTTCCTCGATTTTTCCCCATTCCGACTCGGACATTTTCTCCTTGCAATGATACCACAACCCTTTCCAATGTTCTGTCCCTCGACCGTTCTTCTCATCAAGCCATTTGAAGAAGAAGCGATAAAGAATAAATGTTTCCGGCATTTCGAGCAATTCGAGATACTCTTTTTCCGTATGGCCAAAGGCCTCTCCAAAGAACTCAATACCCTTGCCGACTTTACCCTTCGTACTGTTCAATATTGCCTGAATAGCCCGAATATATTTGCGATTCCAATGCTCTCCAATATAATCTCTATCGTGACTGTTCTCTCCGTGCAATGGGTGATATTTCATCGGGAAAGAATATATGTTCACATTCAGTTCCTCGCACAAATCGACGTTGATTTTTAAGCGTCGATACAGATCTAACGGTTCGTCTTTGAAATTATATAGCAGATAGTTAGAGAAATCTTTGATGCCAGCAGAAACACTCCACCTAATAGCTTTTTCGTATGCAGGACGAGTCTTTATGTCATCAAAAGCAATACGCAATGGACGTATGGCAATAGAAGATAGGAGGCGTGCTTTCTCCTCGGTAAACAAGCGAGCATCTACCCCTTGGTTGAAGTCGACATATCGTTGTTTTAATCCAGGATGGAAATACTTTTCATAATAGGGTTTCAACTCTTCGTATGCTGCTAACAGATTCTCTTTCTTCGATGTAATTAGCTTCTTGATGTGGTATTTCTCAAGGATACAATAGACAGCGTAAGACTCTTCTTTGTTCGTAAGACCATCGTAGAACTCGCTCATCAGCGATTGTGACTTGCGGATATAGGCCCTGTCGTTCCATCCGTTACGCAGATTTCTAATTGCAATCTCAAGCAGATTTGGTTGTGAAAACTTTGCACCACGTTCAAAGCCACATGCTCTTATTTCGTTGATGATGTCCGCAAAACGTTCAGAAGCCAACACATTGTTGTCCATCAGAAGCAAATCCTTCTGGTCGCCATAACGTTCCCGAATACCAATAACCCTATCGGTCAATGTAATGTATGGATTGTAGACAGGCTCCAATGTCGGCACAGCACAGAAAGCACAGTGACGGATACAACCTCGCGACATATACCCATAGAAAGCATTGGACATCGGGTATTTGTAGTCAATCTCATCAAGGATGGAATAATCCAGAGGAAGCTCGTCGATGATTTGGGTGTCTCCTTTATCCAGTTGACCAGGTTTGTTGAGTACACCGACTGATGGCTTTATTCCTGTGGCTTCAAATAGTTGTTGTGGCTGAATAGATGCCAATACTCCACCGACGTTAAGGTCTTTCTTTTTCTTGACAAGTAACTTTGCGAAGTTGATGGTTTCTATAGTAATGTCCCAATAGAAAGTAAAGAGGGTTGTCACACATACCCTGTCCCATTCCGGTTCTTTCTTCCATATCCCTTTCCAATAATAGTTCTTGTAGTCATTCAACTTCCCACTCAGCAGCAAAGAGAAGGTAGAATCATCTACACCGATAGATTCATATGCATCTCGCTTACGCGTTCTGATATATTCGAAGATTTTGTCCTTGCGAATGGTCCAATCAATGGAGCTATCTATTAACTGAAGTTCGGCAATACACTTGTCTGTGATGCGGTCAATAACAAACGTAACCAAATCACCCTTATAGAACACCACATCCCAATTGCCAAGATTCCTGTGATAGGTTGCCAGTTTCATCAACCCAATTGGAGGGAATTTGTTGGCGTAATTGGGCTCTATGAGCAGTACTTTTCTTCTTGTCTTTGGTCTCATCGCATTACTTGAGGCTATTCACCGCTATTTCCATCAACTGAATAACACTCTTTTTCTGGGAAGAAGAACAGACAACAAGCATTGTACTAAAAACCTTTTTCAACAAGTCAACTTGTTCGTTAGAATAGTTCTTTCCTTCAAGCGAAGATAATATCTCATCCACTTTAGACCTGGGTTGAGTTGGGGGAGTAGGTTCGGGAGTTATGACTTGCGAAGTACTTGGATTAACCGGCGGTTGTTTTGGAGAAGTTTTAGAAATAGGTTTTGTTTCTGGAGAAACCGATGGAGTAAATAAACTTTGAGGTTTGTACTGAGGTGTGGGCGTGATAGGTTCACTTACCTTTGAATCTGTAACCATATCAAGTATATCTTGCTCCGCGTTTTGTGTTTTTTGTTGAGGAGTAAGGTATTTCTCCACTTTGACTCTAAGCTCGGAATTATACTTGTTTCGATAAATGGCAATTACATCATTTATTTCTTCTTTTTCATCATGAGTGGCAGCCTTGTTGAATTCATCTATATGCTCCTGTAGTTTCTCTGTCAAAGGCCCTGCTGCATTGGAAAAACTGGGATTATTAAGTTTGCCCACAACCTCACTCGCCTTATTCAAAGCTGTTTTCAGTTTATTGGCACGATAGTAGACTTGTCGCAAAGTATTAGCAAAATATCTTTTGATTTCAGCCATCAAAGCATCGGCTTCTTCTCCTGCAGCCAACCCCTGTCTTCCGCTATCTGGAACAATGTTGTCGTTGGTGATGAATATTTCTCCATAGAAGTATTTATTACCCCGACTCTCTTTGAAACAGGAGTTGAGAATGTTTTTATCCAATGATATGTTATGTTTCCGCAGACGGATACCGACACAGTTATCCTTCTCCTCATTAATCTGAACCGAGAACTCCGTAACCGCATACCAACCCCATCCAAGAGAACCATATTTAGGATGCTCGGGAAGTTCAAAATACCGGATCTTCTCGATAGAATCATCGGTACCTACAACCTTCACCCCATACCCTTTCTCAATATCGGAGTAGTCGTTAAGAGACACTCTTATTTTGTCTATATTTTTATGCCTCTTGACAAATTCTGTTTGAGGACAACTGTTAATTAGGGAATTGAAAAGTACAGAATAGTCAATCGGAGCATATTCTGTAATATAGTTTTTTATTTCGTCAACATCAAGTAATATGTCGCGAGAATTGATAACCCTCTTAAGACGAACAATAAATTTGTGTTCTTCTGTTTTTGCGGGAATTGTCTGTGTCGAACATATCTCCCGCATAGCATCTTCTGCAGAAACTTCTATCGATTTCTTTTCTATTAATTGTCTTAATATCGTTGTGTCGATAGAAACAATGGTTGCAACATCCTCCCCGTTATAGGTTGTTTCAAACTCAAGTATTTCACAATAACCGCCACCAGAAAGACGACCAACGCCATATAAACCAGCCGTATCTACACCATCTTTAAAACTATTGGCGATGTCAGTTAGAAACTTGACCGCTTTATCTGAGCGAATACCTGTTCCATTATCTTCAATGACAACGTCATCCCTTGTGATGCTAATGGAAACATGACCGTCCTTGACTTGTTTTAGTACACCTATCCTTACTGCCTCGTTGATTGAATCCAGGGCATTCTGGATATACTCCCTGTAAATACAGCGAGGATTGCTGTAAAGCTGCAACATCAGCATCTTTAGAAGGTCGATGCCGATAACGGGATTATTTATGTTTTGCATATTATTAACCATTGGGATATTGTTTGTATGCGGGACGAGGGAATCTTATATTAACAAGTGAGCGTAAAGCAGGGTTGGATATAATGTATTCTCCTGGCGACAGGCGCGTCATCATATTCTGATATACTTTGGGAATGTATCGATAATCAGATTTTGACACCTCAATGGCATTGGTGCGTCCATAGGCCTGTGTGGCGCAGTTGCCCTTTACGCGGTCGTGAATAGCACTACGGAACTGCTCGACCGAGAAAAGGATAATACCGAGAGAGCGTCCACGTTCAGCTATGTCAAGTAACTGCTGTAGGATTGGGGAACTCTTGGGAACATCGTTGGATGCGTACTTGTTCAACTCATCAACGAACATGATCACTTTTTCTGGAATGTTATCACGTTCAGCTCCAAGCTTCATATCATATATGGCTCGAGCTACGCTTCCAAAGACAAAACTTTGGGCGTTATCGTCAAGTCTTGCGATGTCTATCACCATCACTTGCCCAGCAGTAAGTCCATTAGAGATTTCTTCTGTTAAATCCACTTCGCCAGTAGCATCATTCAAATTGGTTGCAAACAATGGATTTTGAATGGCTTTGTTTACACATCTTTTAAACTTACGCCAGCTTGTGACTTGGATTTCATTTTTCTTTCCACCATTTGCTTCCGTCTTTGTGCATTCATCAATTTTGTCACGGAGCGTTGTCCAACTATCAACAGCATTAAACGGTTCTTGCCGATTTATAATGTAATTCACACAGCTTTCGAGCGTCCCAGTAGAATCATCCTCGTTTGCCAATAGAAGGTCTATCTTATCGATGCAGTTCTCATAAATGAATTTATACTTTTTTGCTTTCCCTTTCTTTATTTGGTTGTTTACATCTTCTGGCTGAGCATAGCTTTGAACGTTGGCTGTAATTTTATCTTTGCTGTAGGGGTAATAGTAGCTAACGTTATCAAATGGTTGAGCCGATAATCCAAGATCATGATAAATCTTTTGGTCTTTGCCTGACAACTCGGTGTTTGGTTCATCAATAGCCATAAGGTCGCGGCCTTTAACATTGAAAAACACAAAGGCGACTGTTTCTCCATTTTCTGTACGGAATTTCTCCTGAATGGCTTTCAATAGAAACATTGAGAATGATGTTTTTGCCGCCAAACCAGAAATACCGGAGACGTTGATATGTGCGCCATCAGGACCAAGAAGGAAATGCGAGTTGAGAACAACCGGAACTTTTATGGTAGCATCTCCTTGATACATTTGCAGGTATCCACACACCAATGGGTTTTGGACATCCTTTTCGCTCAATCCAAGAGCAATCTTGATATCGTTTTCATCGCATAGAGAAACCCGACGGTCGTTTAATACAGGAGTGTATATATTCTGGGTGTTACACGAAACACGTACTTTAACGTAATTCATACCCAGTCGATTCATATTCCCAATACTGTCGTCAGTATCTCCAAAGTCGCTGGAGATATAGCTTGTGAAATGACTTGGAGAATCAGTCACATGATTAATTTCTTCAATAACACCATAGGTTGTTGAGTTGCATTCATGTTCCACTTTCACTATATCAAAGGGACTCAATATTTGGCGTTTGTCTGTCCAAAAATAGAACTCATCAATGGTTGACGGGTCTTTTTCTGTCGCGGATACTTTACCGATAATCTTGGTCATATCAAAAGAGATTTAGGATTATATTCTGATTAATGTAACTTGATTTACAGAAACTTTCTGTAAGGAAAACTGGATAGAGGTGGTTCGCCCAACGATTGTCTTTCCCATAACAAGTTGGATAAGCTTCGCGGATGAGATTAGCACTAATTAGGTCTACTAGTTCAGTATCCAACTGACCGCCCTTTTCTTCAAGGACCATCTCACACTTGATAACATCAGAAAAATGAGTTTCTCGGAAGTCGTCTTTTTTGCGTAATCTAAGATACCACATAGCGAACTCCGATTGATTGCCTGATGCTGGGTAACGATAAACCTTTGTTCGTTCAAAAGGTTTCAAATTGGCGATGGTTTTCGATAGACGATGCCCCTTAAAGTCGCGCAATAAATCAGGATTAAACATCTTCGATACTCCCACAACGTGCTTGTAGTTGGAACGTAGTTGGTTCCATTCTGTGGTTGAAAGATTTGAGTAGCTGGGATTATATTCTATTGAGCCATCTTTTATGAGGAAGTGGTCGTTATCGAGCAAATTGTTTTTGCAAAGTTCAGCAACCATCAGCTGCTCTTCATCAGTCATCTCATTCTGAATCTTTGCAGTACCGCTGTTTTTGTAGCCATTCTTATCCGCGGTAATATCCTTTGAGCCGTCTGTGGGATAAAGTAAGATTTTGTCTATCTTGATTCCGTGTTCCTGCACAAATGGATTCTTCGCCAACTCCTCGTTTATTTTCTCACAATACATACGACAGAAGTTTGCCTCTTTGTCGTCGTCATAGTTGAAGTTTCGAGGTAAAGAGAGCAAAACTTTTCGTGTGACTGAATGGCGTTTGAATGTATCTCTGTCTTTTCTTACGCAACACCCCACCACAATTTGACCTGCAAGGAATGGAAAGATTCGGTTTCCTATTGCAATATCATCTACTTTGTAAACATGTCGAGAACCGTCGAGGAAAAAAGAGAAAAGAGGCGTACTGGCCAGCTTCATCATTTGCTGACTAATTGTAACCGTTTCTTTTCGGGAGAGATCGGTTTCAGCGATACTGGCACTATTGGTTGCGACGGGTGCTTTGTCGTCGTAATCAAGTGTATCTTGGTCATTCTGGTCAAGGATAAGTTTCTTTGTTTTATAACATGAATACTTTCCTTCCCCATCTTTTTCTATGAAGTCTAATATTTTCATCACATTTTATCCTATTCCCATATAATTCAAACTGCAAAAATACACATATTTTCTGGAATGGCAAAATAAATATTTCGCGCGGGCGAGAAAATAGAGAAAATGTGATGCTGTTATAAAATGATTGCCGAGGGACCGTCGAAGGATCGCCGAAAGGACTGTTGGGCTATATGGTGAAAATCAGGAAGTTGTGGTTGTTTATGGGTGGTTTGTGTAATACATTGATTTTCAGGTGGGTGTTGTTGCGACAAAGAAGGCACAAAGAACCCACATAGAAGGGGGGATGAATGCGGGAATGCGTTTATGAATGCGTTTGCTCCACAAGGTGACTCGCTGCAATAATTTTTATTTTCAAAGGTGCTCGCAGGCATACCACGCAGGCCGTGACCAGAGGTCAGGCAGAAAGATTAATGGTTAATGGTTTGCTCCAGCCCCTTACACGATACCGACCTTGCGTCGCAGGCCATGTCTCCGGTGGAGCCAGGCAGAGTGTGGGAATGCTTTTTTAATGTGTGAATGTGGGGATGTGGGAATTTGTGGATTTTATAATCCACAATTCCATAACGTTTTGAAGAAGTCAAGGACATAGAGGCATTCTATGCCGTCGATGGTTCGGCTGAGTTTGTCGAGGGATACCACTATCCGTCGGCTTTCGGGGTATTCGTCGGCAAAGGCTTTGAGACCTTTGAGGTGACGTCGTTGGATTTCTTCCGCTGACTTGATCTCTATCGCTACTCTGGCATCTCCAATGACAGCATCCACCTCGATGCCTGTGTAGGTGTGCCAGTAGGATAGTTCTTCCTCCGAATGTGTGTATTGCAACCATGCATAGATTTCCTGTATCACCAAGTGTTCAAAGGCATGGCCGTAGTCGGCACTACCTCGCACCAACTCTTTGCGGTGCAGCAGGTGGTTAGCAACACCGATATCGAAATAGTAGAACTTCGGCGCCTGCATCAGCCTCCGCTTCATGACCTTTCGGAATGCGGGGATGCGATACCCCATCAGGGTATCCTCGAGGATGTCGAAATAGGCGTTTACTGTGGTGGCACGCACTCCGCAATCCTGTGCTATATTGGCGTTGTTTACAATCTCGCCGTCGGTCAATGCTGCCACTTCCAAAAAGCGTTGGAAGGCGTCGAGGTTACGCACCAAGGCTTCTTCTTTTATCTCTTCTTTCAGGTAAACGTTTATATATCCGGCCAGGAGTCGAGAAGGGTTCTTGGCAAGATAGTGAGGAGGAAGCATTCCGAAAGTGACGGCCCTGTCGATATCAAACTCCGGTATTTCGGCGCTGACGAATGGATAGAGATATACGGGGAAGGCTCGTCCTCCGAGGGTGTTGTGCCCCTTGCGTTTCAACTTTCGGGCGCTGGAGCCACATAGGATGAAAACGAGACCGCTCTCGACAATCAGTCGGTGTACTTCATCGAGCAGGGCGGGCACTTCTGGTATTTCGTCGGTGATGACCAGCGTGCCTTCGGGTTTCCCGTTCAGCATTTCGTAAAGGAGCGTTGGGTTGCGACGATACCTTTCTTTAATGCTGCTGTCGAGCAGGTCGATATAGATAGCGTTGGGGAACTGCTGTCGCAGGATGGTTGATTTGCCAGTCTGCCGGGCTCCGAATAGGAAGATGCTGCTATCTATCTCGTTGGATAGGTTGAGAATACGTGGTAACATGATGGCTATGTTATTGTGTGAATTTCATTTAAAATATTGTTTTCTAAACTCGATTTTCAATCAAAATCGAGTGCAAAAATACGAATAATTTCCGATATGGCAAAATTTATTTGAATGCGTGAATGTGGGAATGCGTTAATTCGTTAGTATAAAAAAACAACAGGCAGCAAAGAAGGCATGAAGAAGGCATATAGAATGTGTTAATATGTTAATGCGTAAATGTGTAAATGTGTGAATGCGTTAGTGCCGTTAATGAGAAAATGCGTTTGCTCCACGAGGTGACTCGCTGCAATAATTTTTGTTTTCAAAGGTGCTCGCAGGCATACCACGCAGGCCGTGTCTCCTGCGGAGCCAGGCAGAATGTGGGAATGCGTTTTTCGCTTGGTTATTATTTATTCAGCGGAGTTGACTTGCAACATTTGATATATTCAGTGACGCTCGCAGGCATATCACAAATTCTGCAAGCTGGCAGAGTGAATGCGCTAATGTGGAAGGTGACGTTTTTTTTAGAATATCTTTCCGTTCCAAAGCATCTTCAGGAAGTCGAGTATGTAGATGAGCTCGGTGTCGCCGGAGCGGCGTGTGATGGGGTCGAGCGACACGAGGATAAGGCGGCAATCAGGATGTTCCTCATAAGGGAACCTGGGTAGGTGTATTCCTGATTTTTATGCAAAATTCGGGAGTATGGTAATGATTATTGATATTAATTATTGAAGATGTTAGATGTATTTCTGCTTGATTTTTAATCTTTTAAATGGCATAATTACATTTTTCCTATAAATTTCACGCTGCAAAAATACACTTTTCCTATAAAATGAGCAAATAAAAAATACACTTTTCCTATGATATGGTGAAACAATGCGGGAATTTGTTAATGTGTTAATTCGTTAATGTGGGACTGCGTTAGTGGATGTTGGAGTGTGGGAATGCGAAAATGTGATGGTGGAGTTAATGGTTTGAATGGGCGGTGATGGGGATGGTGTAATGAAGACGGCCCGCAGCATTTGCTGCGGGCCGCTTGTCTATTGGTTGCAGGCGGGACGCCTGCGTACCCATGTTATTTCTGCATGGTCTTCAGCCTCTCCGTGAGCATCGGGACGATCTTGTGGAGGTCGCCCACGATGCCGAGGTCGGCCACCTGGAAGATGGGTGCGAACTTGTCCTTGTTGATGGCGATGATGAGTTCGCTCTCCTCCATGCCGGCGAGGTGCTGGATGGCGCCGCTGATGCCGCAGGCCAGATAGAGGGCAGGACGCACGGTCTTACCGGTCTGACCCACCTGACGGTCGGCAGGCATGACGCCGGCGTCGACCATAGCGCGGGAGCTGGAGACTTCGCCGCCGAGCTCTTTGGCCAGGGCCTCGAGTTTGGCGAAGCCGTCCTTAGTGCCGACACCGCGGCCGCCGCTGACGAGGATCTTGGCCTCGCTGATGTCGGTGACGGTCTTTTCTTCCTTGACGGTCTTTACGAGCTTCACGCGGGCAATCTTCTTCTCGTCGAAGTTGACTTTGAAGTCGACGACCTCGCCTTTGCGGCTCTTGTCGGCGGCCATCTTCTGCATGACGCCGGGGCGGACGGTGGACATCTGCGGGCGGTTGTTCTTGCAGAGGATGGTGGCCATGAGGTTTCCTCCAAA
>ODAI010221698.1_pt1 | contig 20823 bp, 20 predicted proteins | sample 1539321 | NCBI WGS metagenome assembly ODAI01 (sample SAMN02144231, study PRJEB22623) | gut metagenome | biome: sheep rumen | host: Ovis aries | place: New Zealand
ATCTTGCGTTTACATAGTAAGCGCCTGCTCTTACAGCCTCTTCCTTGATGGAATCGGATGCCTGCTTCTTTGTGCCTACGAAAAGAACGTTCTCGCCGTTCTCAGCAAGGCCTCTTACGAAGTTGTAAGCCTCATCCAGCTTCTTTACGGTCTTCTGCAGATCGATGATGTAGATGCCGTTTCTCTCGGTGAAGATGTAGGGAGCCATTTTAGGGTTCCATCTTCTGGTGAGATGACCAAAGTGTACACCTGCTTCAAGCAGCTGCTTCATTGAAACTACGCCCATTTTTAATTCCTCCTGAGGTTCTTCCTCCACAGCCGTGATAAACTCCCCCTATCGCCATGGCGTGATGCGACACCCGGGGACACAGCGGCTGCGTGTGTATTAGGTGCTTATAACAGAAAACACCGACTTATATTATAGCAAATACAGCCGGTGTTTACAAGTGTTTGATTTGCAGATTTTATCGAACTTATCCAAGGCCCTTTTGTGCATTATCACAGGGATGAGATGTGCTCAAACACCTTGTCCGTGCTCCAGAAGAACATCTCGTAGGAGAAGCGCTCCTCTTTCAGCCCTGTACGCTCGAAGAGATCCATTACCGGGGGCTGCACACAGGAGAAGTACACCATGCGCCCCTGGGAGATGAGCCGCTCGCAGTATTCATGGAGCGCCTCTATGCCCGATATGTCCGCAACCGTCACGCCCCGCATGGAGAATATGATGTTGTAGCTGTCCCCAAGACCTGAGATCTTTTCCTCCAGCTTTGCGCAGGTGCCGAAATACAGGGGACCTGTGATATAGACCACACTGGTGTTCACCAGCTTTTCGGGCTTTATTCCCTCACCCAGCTTTTCGGGGTCTACATCCGCCACCGTAACCTGCATATCCGATACCTTTACCACAAACAGTATCAGGGAGAATGCCACACCGATGAGTATTGCCTTGGTAAGGTCAAATACCACCGTTGCGCACATGGTGATGACAAACTGCCCCATGGCGGTCTTCAGCTTCTTGGAGAATATGGACTTTATTGTCTTGAAGTCATTCATCCTCACGGCTGTGACGATAAGCACGCCCGCCAGTGCCGACAGGGGTATCTGGGACATTACTCCACCCAGCACGAACATGGACAGCAGCAGCACCAGCGCATGGAATACGGAGGTAAGACGTGTCACGCCGCCGCTCTTTATGGCAACGCTTGTTCTTGCTATGGCGGCAGTAGAGGGCACGCCCCCGAACAGTGGCAGCAGCATATTGCCAACGCCCTGAGCCATAAGCTCCACATCCGCATCAAGGCGCTCATTCTTCATGCGCCCTGCGGAGGCACCGCACAGCAGCGATTCTATGAGCCCCAGCGCTGCAATGGATATGGCGGGCACGATAAGTCCCGGCACATCCCCTATATTTAATGAGGCAAAGTCAAGCCTTTCGGAGAGGAACAGTGTACGGGGTATCTCCCCTACCGAGGGCACATCCAGCCCTGCGATCATCTTCACGGCAGTCGCTATGATGATTGCCGCAAGGGAGCCGGGGAAGTACTGCCCTATCTTCTTGGGGTACACCAGCATAAACACGATCACCGCCGCACCAATGGCAAACGCAGTGAGATCAAGGCTCTGGGGAGTGGTGAAATAGCTTGCTATCTTTTCAAGGTTGTTGAGCCCCGATGAATGAAAGCCCGTCAGGTTGTCCACCTGACCCAGGGCGATTATCACCGCAATGCCGCTGGTAAAGCCTGTTATGACCGGGGAGGGCAGGTAGCTCACAAGCCCCCCCAGCTTGAATATGCCGCATATGAGGAGCAGTACCCCTGCAATGAAGGAGGCTATGAACATCCCCTGCATACCGTACTGTGCCACAAGGGATATGAGTATGGCAGACATTGCCCCGGTAGGGCCGCTTATCTGATAGGAGGCACCGGAAAGCCCGCCGATGATGATGCCTGAAATGATCGCCGTAACAAGACCTGCCGCCGCAGTCGCCCCGGAGGACACACCGAATGCCAGTGCAAGGGGCAGCGCCACCGCCGCCACCGTTACTCCCGCAAGGGCATCCTTGCCAAGCTTTGCGGCATTGTAGCCTGTAAATTCACGCTTTAGTATGGAAAAATAACGTTTTATCATATGTTTTCTCTTTTCGTAGGATTTGCTTATGCATTTGCAAGAGCATCCGCCATTGCAGACAGCTTTTCAAGGTCATCTGCGGCAGGGGTGGACTTAATTGAAACATCCAAATCAAGGATATTCATGCCCAGAGGCTCCAGCAGCTCTCTCATGTGCTTTGCAGCAGACGGGTTCCAGGTGCCGTTTTCGATCAGGGCAACGGTTCTGTTTGTGAGCCCCTTTGCACGAATGGCGCAGATAGCCGCCTCCATTTCCGTAAACAGCAGGGAATCCTGTGTGGGTGATGCAAATACTATCTTGCTGCACCTGAATGCCTCAGCCACGATGTAGGAATAATGAGTCTTTGATACATCGAACATACGGATGTTCTTAACACCCCGCTGTGCCAGCATACCCGCAAGCACGTCAGCGGCATTCTCCGTGCCCCCGTATATGGAGCCGTAGGCTATGAGCACCGTATTCTCCTCCGGGGTGTAGCTGCTCCATTTGTCGTATTTGTCAATGTAAAAGGCAAGGTCACTCCTGATAACAGGGCCGTGGAGGGGACATATCATCTCTATGTCAAGCCCTGCTGCCTTTTTCAGCACATTCTGCACGTTCTTCCCGTAGCGCCCCACGATGTTGGTGTAATATCTCCTCGCCTCATCAAGGTGATCCGTCCACATATCCGTCTCATCCGCAAATATGTTTCCGGAAAGAGCGCCGAACATACCAAAGGCATCGGCGGAGTAAAGCGCCTTGTCGTGGATGTCGTAGGTCATCATGACCTCGGGCCAGTGTACAAAGGGGGCTGTGATGAATTTCAGGGTGTGTGCCCCGAGGGAAAGCTCCTGCCCCTCCTTGACAGCATCAAAGCGGTCGGTTATGTCGATACCGTAGAACTGCGAGACCATTCGCTTAACCTGCATAGTCCCCACCACACGGGCATTCGGGTACATAGAGAGCACCATCCCAAGGGTAGCGCAGTGATCCGGCTCCATGTGCTGCACGATGATGTAGTCAAGATCCCGTCCGTCAAGGGCTTTCACAAGGTTCTCCCTGAAAAGGCTCTCAATGGAGCGGTCAACAGTGTCCATGAGGGCTGTCTTTTCGTCCCTGATAAGATAGGAATTGTATGCCATGCCGTTTTCAAGGGGATAGGCATTCTCGAAGAGGGCAAGCCTGCGGTCACTGCCGCCGATGTAGGTCACATCGCTGTTTACAGGGGTAATGCTGTACATAATTTTTCTCCTTACTAAGATATAAATTTTTTATGAATTTGTAACTTTTTGTGCAGATTTTTCTTGACATTTACGTTAAAATGTAGTAAAATGTCTGTAAAGTTTTTTGTTTAGTGTCGTTTAAGGAGGTTTTTTAAATGGCAGATATGGAATTTGGCGGTGATCTGTTCACCTTGCTGGACGAAGAGGGGAAGGAACAGACCTTTGAGCTGCTTGACTCATATGAGGAGGATGGCAAGCTGTACTACGCTTTAGTCCCCTATTATGAAAACCCCGAGGATATGGCTGAGGCCGATGACGAGCTTATCGTCCTGCTTTCCGAGGAGGATGAGAACGGCGAAGAGGAGCTTGTCACCATTGAGGACGATGAGGAATACAACCGCATTGGCGAGATATTCCTGAACAGGCTCAACGAGTTCTACGACAGTGAAGAATGAACAGTAAAACATCCGCTCAAAGCTGTAATGGCTTTGAGCGGTTTTTTCCGCATACCCGCAGAGGATCACCCTCTGCGGGTTTTTATCCCATGTGAACTATTCTGCTCTCTTTCTGCGGACAGCTATGACGATGAGTGCTGCCAGTGCCAGAGCGAAGATGATGACTGCAGGAACAACGGAGAGCACTATGCCTGTGGGCACTGTGCCGTTTCTGGTGTTGGTATAGCCGGTGTATATATCCTTAGTCATGTTATCACTTGTCAGAGCATCGTTGAAAGCATCGTTTCCATCATGATTGGGATCCCAGTCAAGTGTGGAAAGAGTATCTGCTATCTTTTCAGTGGATTTGTAATCCTCCGCATCCTCGGTAACAGTGTATTTCGCACCATCGGGAAGCCCTCTTATAGCGATATACTGGCCGTGCTGGAGGTAATAGGTCTTTTCAAAGGAAGTCGCATCATTTGCAACAGTGATCAACTGTGCATTTTCCTTGTTCTGATTAGAATCTTTTGTAGCAGGGTTAGTGCCGGAGGTGGCATCCGCATTGCCGTCCACTGTCGCAGTATTGCTATCATCAGCAATTGAAACGGTGAACTTATCCCCTGCATTAAGGTTCTCTACCTTCACGGTAAGGGCAAAATACTTGTCACGGGAAGCCTGGTTGCCGCTTACAGCCTTGCCCACTACAAGTTTGTGGGTGGTGTAGTTGTTGGTAAGGCCGGTTGCCTTTTCAACGCCTGGTTTATATTTGTCACCAGATCCTAAATCGGCTCCGGTGGGTATCTCGGATGGGGTGCCGGTAGCGGTTATCCTTGATATAACATAACCATCCACATCGTCAATCTGGAGTGTGTGAGTACCGTCATTCTTGTCGGTTACATATACATCGATAATGAGCTTATCTGTGGTGTAGCCAATACCTTTTGCTTTATTTGCCTCCTCCGGCACAGTCTCCGATACTACATATCTGTATATGCCCGGTTCGGGATAGGTGACACCTGTAAAGTCAACTGTTGCCTGCTTTTTGGCATACTTTTTCCCTGTGGTAAGCTCCTCTGCGCCGTTCATATTCTGTGCGGATGCATCTGAAGTTTTATACGACTGATCCCATTGAGCATAGGAAACAATTGGATCAGTGGGAGCAAAGGTCACACTGCTGACCGTGGGAGCTGTGGGTGTCATTACTCCCGCCAGCACTTCCATAGTGCCGTTTGATGAGGGAACCGCAGTGCCCGCCGCAATGGTAAAATCAAAGGTCACATTAGGCACCTCTGCGCTGTCGTCAAGCACCAGATACTTGTTGAAGGTAGTCTGTGTGCCTGATACAGGTGTATATCTGAAAGCCGCTGAGGTCTTCACCCCGGCAAATGGTGACACCGCCATTACCAGAGCCGCTGCAGCCGCTGTCAGCAGCCTGCCTAATCTTGTCTTCATACTGTTGTCCTCCTATTTCTCTTTTTCCCGGCTTTCCTGTCTCCCACGGCGGATGAGCACCGCACACAGCACTATGCACAGCGCTATGCCGAGCAGATACACCACCGGGATACTCCCCAGGAACGAATCATCTATATTGTTTAGGGTCTCAGGGTCTACCCCCGAGGCACCGCTTATTTCCACTATCTTCTTTACAGCAGCCCCCACATCTATGAGAATGCCGCCTTCTTCAAGCCCTGCCCCCACCGAAGCATCTTCTATCGGGGGCTCTTCATCGGGAGGTGTTGGTTCGTCAGGATCCTTTATCACTCCGCCCGGGATACGTGGACCGGGGGGCGGGTCGGGAACGCCCCAGTCCGAATTCTTCTTCTTTATTTCAAAGGATACCTCGTCAGGCTTTACCGTAAGCCCGTTCTTCTGGAAGGTGAGAGCATACCGCAGATCCTGCATATCCTCCGTGTTTTCCACAAAGACACTGGCGGTATACACCGTGTCGTCGTAGATAAGCTCATCCTTTGTGCCCTTTATCATGTAAAGACGGTAATAGTAAAAGCCCGGCTCGTCTATGGGGATGACGAACACGCCCCTGTTCCCCTCGCTTACACTGAGCCTCAGTGCCTGAGGGGGCGGGGCACCCTCCAGCGGCTCAATGGCGATGTCATATGTCAGCCTGTTGGTGATGCCGCCTGTGGAAAGGCAGTTTGCGGCAATGCGGACATCTATGCTCTTATATTCCCCCGCAAATGCCGTAAAGGGCAATGCAAAAACGGAGATGATACACATTATGAGCACTGCCGCTGTTCGCTGCATTGCCTTCATGCTATCATCTCCTTTCATTATTCCATAATGTAGCAGAACACTACCACTCTTGCGGACGCACTTTCATCCGAGCAGGTGGAAAGCCCCAAAATGCGCTCCGTGCGGTCGTCGCTGCCCCTGTAAATCTGTGCATTGTCCCGCACAAAGGCTCGTATATCCGCCTTACCCGGCTCAAATACAGCCTCGTCAAGGGCAGATGCCTGCAATGCTGCAAAGACCTCCAGCCTGTATGCCGTCTCTCCCTCACGCCCTATGAGCAGCTCCCCCGTGGTGTGGGAATCCATGTACTTCTCATCAAGGTAATCATCCAGTGCGCCGAACATACGGCCGTATTCCATATGATGACCGTACACAAGGGAATAGTCGTCGGAAAAGTCCGCCGAATTGCGGCTGTCAAGGAAAATACTTCCTGCCAGGGAATAGTCCCCGAAGGGATCAGTGTTCAGGTACTTAACATTGTCCTCCCCCTGCATTACAGGGTAGTCGATGTTTGTATCATCAAGGGTGATCCACGCCACCATATCAGAGGATATGGTCTTCTCCTGCGCTGTGCCCTCACTGCTGACAGTGCCGGGCTTGTAGCCTGCCACCCTGTCGGAGGTGTGGTGGAATACGTAGTAGTTGTCGTACATACACCACATGGCTATCAGCAGCACCAGTATGAGCACTATGAGCAGCAAGCGCTCGTACCAGAGGTTTGCCGCCTTCCAGAAGCGCACAGGGAATGGCGATTTCGGTTTTCTGAGAGAGGAGCTGTCCAAGACTTATGCTCTCCTTCTGAACAGTATAGGTTGCGGTGCAGAGGCCTTATTCTTCACTGTCATCATCCTTGCGGCGCTTTGCAACAAGATAGATTATGCCTGCAACTACCACGATGCCTATTGTGGCAGGAGCCGCTACTGAAAGGATAACACCCGTGGGGATAGCACCGGAGCGTGAGTTTGTAAAGCCTGTGTGTATATCCGCCTCTTCAATATCGCCCTTTGTTAAGTCTAAAAGGGCATCGCAGCCCTCGGAAGAAGGATCCCAGTCAAGGGAAGAAAGGGGGCGACCGGCAGCATCCAGTTTTTCTATTCCATTAGTGGAGGTATAGTTCTCAGCAGCCTCGGTGACTTCGTAACTAACGCCCTTGCCAAGTCCGCAGATGGTGATGTACTGCCCGTCATGGAGGTAGAAGGTCTCTTCAACGGAGCCGCCGCTGCCTACTTCAAGCTCCTTCTTGTTTGTGCCGCTGACGGTGGTAGCCGCATTCACATTTTCCGGAACGCTCGCATCCGCATTGGCAAATACGTCAGTCGCCCCTTCCGGAACATCGCTCGATTCAACAGCAACAGTGTACTTGTCGCCCACTGTGGCATTGGATATCTCAACTGTAATGGCAAAGTACTTGTCACGGGATGCCTGATTTCCGGAAACTTCCTTGCCTATGGTAAGGTTATGGGTCTCGTAGCTGTTTACAAAGCCGGAACTCTTCTTGCCGTTGCCGGACTTTACCTCGCTCTGATTGTAGCCTATGCCGGTCGCAGCACCGTCGGTGTCAAAATTGAGAGCCGCTTCGGTCATTACCTTGTCGTAGAGGACATACCCCTCTATCTCAAGCTCAGTATAGGTAGAGCCGCCCTTGACAGTCTCCTTGTCTATCACATATACATCAAGTGTCCTCTGTGTTTCCGTTTCAGCGGTGTATGCCCCTGTGGGAGGAGTTTCTGTAACGATGTAGCGGTACACACCCGGCTCCTTGAACTCCACAGCGGAGAAGTCAAGAGTCAGGCTGTCCACTGCATACTTCTCGCTTGCCTCATCAGTGATGCCGATGGAAGCACCTGCACCCTTATTGTTGGTAAACTCTGCCGGTGTCCCGCCATTTTTCGCAGTAGCGGTCATGCCCTCGGTGAATGTGGCTTTATCATCGTTTGCAGTTGTATCGTCGCCATCATTGAACACAACACCAGTAAGACCGTTGTACAATTCCACATTCTGTTCGGTAAGATGGGCTGTGCTGATACCCGCAGGGGCAATGGTGAAGGTGAACTCCGTATTGGGCACCCTTGCATTCTTGTCAAATACAAGATACTTGTTGAAGGTAAATGTGGTATTTTCTTCGCTCACATTGCCGTATCCGCCGGCTATGGCTGTGGCACCTGCGGGGCTGCCTGTTGAAGACGAAGCGGGGGAATCCACAGGATCCTCAGGATCTGCCCATACTGTGCCGGAAAAGCCTGCCATTCCCATGGAAATTGCGGTAAGAGCTGCAATTGCCGTTATAAATGTTCTTCTTTTTTTCATTCTGACCACCTGCTTATTTATAGCTTTCATTACGTTAGCTTGTTATTCTGTCATATCCCTCTGCGCCGCATGACGAATATGGCTTTGCCCTGTGTGTCCTCAGCGGGGATCGCCCCGTATGTGCGGCTGTCCCCAAGGTCGCTGCGGTAGTCGTTGAGGACGAATACCGTGCCCTGCGGCACCGTGTAGGGGAACTGCACTGCCGCTCCCTCTGACGGAGTGGGATACACTGTATCTTCATACAGACCGTAGCCGTTTACCGTCACATAGTCCCCGGCTATGTCCACCACATCCCCCTCAAAGGCGATGACCCGCCCGAAGCGGATGCTGCCGTCACGGCGGTATGCGGTCACGTCCCCCTGCTTTAATTTGTCAAGGCGGTAGGTAATGACCAGATCCCCGTCCTTTATCATGGGGTATGCCTTGTTGTCGTGGCACATGAACACGCCTCCCACATAGGTGAGCAGCGCCCACACCGCAAGGGCTGTAAGCCCTATTTTAAGGAAAAAGGTCAGTGCATAGTACCACGCAGACTTTTTCTTTTTCTTTCCGGTCTTGGGGGGAGCATCACTTTTTGAAGGCGTTTCTGCCTTTCCTTCATCAGATCTGTCCTGCGCCGCTTCCTGCGCCTTGTCAGTATCAGGCGGCTGCACAGCCTCTTCCCCGGGGGGAGTACCCTGTTCCTTCTCTGTATCCTGCACTGTATCCCCCTCTCCGGAAACGAGCCGTGCCCTCTGTCTGCAAACAGAAACACTTACCCATATTTACATCTAATACGATTATAGCGCTAAAAAAGATTTTTTGCAAGTATTTTAGTAGAAATTCTGCACTTTTCAACAATATTTGTCAAAAATGTCAAATTCATTTGAATATTTTAACAATGTCGACTAAATATCACGGACATTCGCAATTTTATTGCCAATATATTATTGTCATTTTTGCTTGACAAGTAATATTTATTGTGCTATACTAAAAGCAAGAAATCAGATGCAAGAAGCAGTGCTGACAAGGGAAGGCGGCGTCAGGCTGCCCATTCACTGTCAGGGCGATCCATTGTACTTTGCATTTGTATACTCATCTTAAGAAAAAGGTGATCTCCATGACCAACAAGGAAGATAAAAAGGTGCTCTTCGGTGCTGTCATCGCCCGGGGGCTGAAGGACAGGCGCATATCACAGGCGGCTCTGGGCGATATGCTGGGTGTCTCCCGGAATACCGTCACCAACTGGGTGGCGGACAAGTACAAGCCCGAGCACGACCTGATAGTAAAGCTGTGCGGCATTTTGGGGCTTAGCCTTGAGGAGCTGTACGGCACCGGGAGCAGTGAGGGCATTTCCGCTGTGGAAAAGCGCCTGCTTGAAAGCTACCGGCTGCTGTCTGACAGCAGCAAAAGAGCTGTGGAGCGTATAGTTGTCACCCTTGCGGACGAGGAGCTGGCGGAGCAGGACAGATATCTGAAAAGCTCCTTTCGTCTTATCGAGGTGCCCTCCGCAAAGGCTGCGGCAGGGCAGGGCTTTGCCTTCTCCGGTGAGGCATCCCGCTATGTATTCATCCGCAAGAACGAGCTCAACCGCCGTGCCGATGCCATAATAGAGGTATCCGGGGACAGTATGCTGCCGGTATACCACGACGGGGACTTTGTATATGTGGAGTATGCTGACAGCGCCCGCCCCGGTCAGGATGTCATATGCACCACCGCAGACGGGGGCGTTATAAAGCGGCTCACTGCGGACTATCGGCTCGAATCCGTGAATCCCGACCTACCCTTCGGGGACAGGTATGAGGATGACAACGTGCGCATAGCGGGCATAGTGTTAGGCCTTGTTGACGGAGGCGACCGCCCTACGGACAGGGAAAACGAGGCGCTGCACATTCTCTTTGAGGAGGAGCTGCGCAGTCTTGATGCCGGCTCCGATGACTAAGGCAGGTGAACAGCATGACGACCGCATTACCCGCCAATTTCCCATATAAGGACATATACTTGCGCTGCAGGCCGAAGCACAGCCGCTTCGATGACTTTGATATGCGCCACCCCTCTATGGACACAGGGAAAAGGGCGAAGATATTCGCTCCCTTTGATGCTCTGGCTGGCTTCTATGAAATGATACTCTCAAAGGAAGTGGCATACGTTCCCAAAAGGATCCCCGATGAGGACAGGGCGGACGACCTTGACCGCAAGCTGAACCTCCTGTCCCGCCTTATCCAAAACACCAACGATGCAAGGGAGCGGCAGATCCGCCTGTATGTGACCTACTATGTGCCCTGTGATGACATCCTGAGCGATGCCTACGGCACCCTTGGCCAGTATGTGATAAAGAGCGGCATATGCATGGGGGTAAGTCTTCCTCTGCGCCGTCTGCGCCTTGACACGGGAAACATCGACTTTGATGACATATACGCAATTACAATTCAGAATTAAGAATGCAGAATGAATAATGAACCGTTCTGCATTATACATTCAGCATTATACATTTTTCAGAGGCTGATAGAAGTGTGTACCCGATTTTACATAGACGAAAATGAAAGGCTCTTTGCCCCTGTCATTGCTATGGCAAAAAGGCAGAAGCTTGCAAGGATCTTTCTTGACAAAGGCTCTCCCCTTATTGCCGGGGGCGAGGTCAAGCCCACAAATGTTGTGCCTGTGGTCGCCCCGGATCCCGCCGGTAACAAATCCGTATATCCCATGAAATGGGGCTTTACAGACAGTGAGCACGGAAAGCTCATCATAAATGCCCGCCTGGAAAGCGCTTCCTACAAGCCCACCTTTAAGGAGCTGTGGAAGGGACACCGCTGTGTCATCCCCGCCTCCTACTACATCGAATGGCAGCATTACACCACCCCCTCCGGGCGCAGGGTGACAGGGGACAAATACGCCATACAGCCTGTTGATTCACAGGTAACGTGGATGTGCGGTCTGTACCGCATAGAGGAGGGCATCCCTGTGTTTGTGGTGCTGACCCGTGAACCCGACAGCACCACAAGGGACATTCACGACAGAATGCCGGTCATCATACCCGCAGAGCGCATTGTGGAATGGATAACCCCCTCGAACAATCCCGACGAGGTGATGCAGTCCTGCCTGACAAGCATGATAGTAGAAAAACAATGAAGAATGAAGAATGTATAATGAAACGTTCTGACGGATATCAAGCCACCCGATATCCGTCAGAACATTTCATTCTTCATTATCAGGCTCTGTGTCCGCCTATCTGAGCGTTTCTCTCCATTGCTGTGGCACCGTCGAGAAGGTTGAGCCCTGTTACCACCGCATTCTTGCCGAAGCGCCCCCTAAGGCTCTGCATGGCGGTCTGCAGTTCCTTTTCCCGCTGCTCCCTTGCGTAGTCCCTGAACATATCCAGCTGTATCTGACCGCCCTCCTCCGAGAGTCTTTCCGCACAGACGTTGAGCCTGCGGAAAAGCAGCCTGTGATCCGTCCTTGCATCAAAGGAGGACAGCATATCGCCGCAGACACTGCCTGCAAGGTTCGTTTCCTCCCGAAGATTGACCACACCGTTTGAATGTGCCGGGTGGAGCCTGCCGTAGAAGTCCACCGCCAGCTTTCCCTCATAGTCAGGGACAGCCTCAAGGCTCCTGAAATCGTAGCCCGCATACCAGCAAAACCGCTTTGACACTACATTTTTGTCACACATATCGGCACACAGGCCGTTTATCATCTCCGCAAATACTATCCGTGCCTCATCGTAGCGGTAGGTGCGGGGCAGCACCTGCCCCGAGGAAAGGCTGCGGCTCTCGCTGTGATAGCCCTTTATATCCGCCATGGTAACAGGCTCTATCCCCCAGGCGTGGTCTATGAGTATCTGGGCATCTATGCCGAAGCTTTTATAGAACCACTCCTCGTCCCACAGGCTGCGGGCGGCTATATCACCCATAGTGAACATCATGTTGGATTCCAGCTTCCGTGCCTTGCCCCTGCCTATCTGCCAGAAATCCGTAAGGGGCCTGTGCCCCCACAGCAGCAGCTTGTACCTGTCCTCATCGAGCTCTGCGATACGCACCCCGTCCCTGTCCGGCGGGGACTTTTTCGCCACTATGTCCATAGCCACCTTGGCAAGGTACATATTGGTGCCTATCCCCACAGTTGCAGTGATACCAGTCGTTTTCAATACATCACGGATAATGGTCATCGCCATGACGTGGGCAGGGCTCTGACCCTCCCTGCCCCGGTACAGGTGCAGATAGTCCGTGCAGTCTATAAAGCTCTCATCTATGCTGTATACGTGCACATCATCGGCGGACACATATTTCAGCAGCACCGAGTATATCCTTGCGGAGACCCTTTCGTATTCCGCCATTCTGGGAACGGCTGTGATATAGTCCACCTTCGTGCGGTGCTTTCTCTCATAGGCTCTTATGGCCTGCTTTGCCTCAAAAAGGCGGGGCCTGCCGGGCACACCTATTGCCTTGAGGGAGGGTGATACCGCAAGGCATATGGTCTGATCGCTGCGGCTCTCATCGGCTACGAGCAGATTTGTCCTCAGCGGATCAAGCCCACGTGTGACACACTCCACCGATGCATAGAAGGATTTCATATCAATTGCGATGTACTGCCGCTCCGGCATATCCTCACCCCCTGTTATCCGATTTGCAGTAGCTTCATTATAGCATAGTAAATCTTACTTGTCAAGTGTCATATGACAATAATATATTGTCATAACAGAGAGCAAAAAACTGCCGGACATCCAGGGCTACCCGACATCCGGCAGTTGATCACAGCCTCCTTACAGGCTCAGCTCCTTCTTTCTGAAAATCAGTGACGAAAAGCCGAGGGAAATGCCGCAGTACACCATGAAGGTGACTATGGTCATTATTATGCCATGTGAACAGCTTCCCAGCATGAAATCCGACAGGGCGCTCTCGTTGAGGGCAAAATAGTAGTACCTGTCAAAGAACACCCTCAGCACGACTATATCCCCGATACCGCCTATGAGCTGACCTATAAAGCTGAACACGATGAACGCCGCCAGTGTGGTGGGCATTTTAAGGGTCATAAAGGCAAATACGGATGCCAGCGCCATAGTGATAAGTGCGGAAGAGCCCTGTGACACCATAGTGAACAGATATATCGCAAGGAGCTGCCCTCTAAGGACGTGACCCGTGACAGCGCCGCATATCACCACGGCTGCCCCGCTTACCGCATACTGCACCGCAAGCAGCACCATGCAGTCGATAAACTTTGCAATGACGAATTTCGTCCTTGAAAGCCCTCTGCCTATGGCGGCTATGTATACCTGGGATCTGAACTCATCGGAATATACCCCGATCAGGGCAGACAGGCTGAACACGAGGGTACCAAAGTTGATAAGGGTGGTCGCTGCCACAAAGAAGGCATAGTCATCGTTATAGCCATTCCCCAGGTTGCGAAACAGCATGATGATCTCCACCAGTGTCATCAGCAGAAAAGCCGCCAGAAAAACGGGCTTTTGCAAAATGCGGCGCAGATCTGCCATTATGAGTTTTCTCACAGTTCAAGCTCCTTCCTTCTGAATACCGCTGCCGACAGATATGCGGGCAGTATCACATAGACAAGCACTGCGATTATGAGGCGTGCATCAAACGCACCGTTACACAGTGAAACATATGCAACCTCAACAAGCCCCTTCACCCACAGCTCGGTAAATACCGTATTTAAAAGGGAATCCACCCAGGAAAACACGGCAGGCAGCAGGAGCACGACCGCAACATCGGTAATGAACGCCGCCGGCACGCTCCAGGAGGCATACAGCACCAGTGATGAAAGTGCAATGCAGTCAAGAAAGACCACATAGTGGCATATACAGGAGTATACAAGCATAAGATGGTCGTTTTTCGTGAACAGGATGCTGTCATCCAGTGCCATTACCCCAAACATGAGAAGAAGTATAAATCCCAGCTCGAAAATGCCGATAACGGCACAGCTCAGAAACTTTGCCGCTACAACGCTGTCACGCTTTATCCCGGCACCTATTGCCCCCTGTATGGTGCCCGCATGGAGCTCATCGGAATAGACCTTTATTATGGCAAGCAGCGACACCAACAGGATACCCCCCATGGACAGGAAAGAATCCGCCTTGTCCAGAGTGGTCTGCTTGTCTTCACTCAATAGGAATATGGGCATAAAGAGCACCAGAAAGACATTGAAGATATGGAATCCCTTTGTACGGAGGATGCGGCGCAGATCCGCCCTCATGATTCTGATCATTCCTTGCCGCCCCCGATCAGTCTGAAATAGTAGTCCTCCAGAGTGGAACGCTCCTCTACCTCACGCAGGACGTGCACACCGTTTTCGGAGAGCACCTGCTTTGCCCTTGCAAGGTCGTCCACCGCTATCTCGATCACATTTTCCTTTTCCTTCAGGTCATCCTGACTTATCTCACGGACAATGACACCCTCATTCACGATGCCGAATCTGTCGGCAGTGTGTTCAAGCTCCCCCAGTATATGGGAGGACACTATTACAGTCATGCCGTATTCATCACGCAGGCGCTTGCACATATGCCGCACATCCGCAATGCCCTGGGGGTCGAGGCCGTTTGTAGGCTCATCAAGGATAAGAAGCTCCGGGTTCCCGAGTATGGCGTTTGCAATGCCAAGTCTCTGTGTCATGCCCAGAGAGAAGGACTTGAAGGGCTTTTTGCTGTTTTCAAGCCCTACCACCTCCAGCACCCTTTCTATCTCCTTTTTTATCTGTCTGACGGGTATGCCCTTCACACGGGCATAGTATTCAAGGTTTTCCTTTGCGGAAAGATAGCCGTAGAACTTAGCCCCCACAAGGAAGCCTATCTTCTGCCTTGCCTCACGGGTGCTCTTTGCATCCGTGCTGCCAAAGAGGGATACTGTGCCGTCATTCATCTCCGAAAGGCCGAGTATCATCTTGAATATGGTGGTCTTTCCGGCACCGTTCTTACCCACAAGGCCGTAAATATCCCCCCTGTTCACCTGCATATCGACGCCCCTGAGCACCTCATGGCTGCCGTAGCGCTTTACCACACCGCTGAGCTTTAATACATCGTCCATCGTAGTTCTCCTTGTCCTAAAAGCTACCATATCCTTACACGCTTGTCGGGAGCGGTGTACATACCGTCCCCCTCCTGCACGCCGTAGGTCTCATAAAATTCGTCAAACTGAGTGAGCACCGCATTTATCCTGAGATATGCCAGCGGATGCTCGTCCGAGGCAAAGTAGTATTTTTCCTCGTCAAGGCTGCGGCTTATCTGCCATGATTCAGCCACGCTGCGGAAGTACCTGTCATAGTCAAAGCCCCCAATGTCCTTTGCCACAGACAGTCCCAGGCGGATACCCCCCATATCTGCTATGGCCTCCGGAGTGACACGGCTGCCCTGATATATGCCGCAGTTGTCATAGGGGTGCATACTTGAGAAGTAGTGCCCCACATCGGAGGACATATCGGAAAAAGCCGCCTGATCCTCCAGGGGCAGCCACATATTCTTCAGCCCCTGACCGTCATATTCCACGCCGTTTATATCGAAACCGTGGGTGATCTCATGGCCTACCACATAGCCCAGGTGACCCAGAAGCTCCTCGTCGGTCATGCCGTCGTGGTACATGGGATCCACCACAATGCCTGCAAAGATATAAATGCCGTTATTGCCGGGCATATACACGGAATTGCACTGCATGGTGTTCAAAGTCACATATCTTGGATCCCACACGTTTATATCATAGGGGGAGGAGAGGCGGGCGGCGGTGTTAAAGCCTTCAAACCGCTTCACATCCGCATATGCCCTGACAAAGCTGCCGCCCTGTGCCTTGGATGTGATGTTGAGCCCTGAATAGTCCGCCAGATCCCAGTCCATATCAATAACATGGACACGCATGGCATCCAGCTTTTCATGGGCGGCTGCCTTCCCCCGGTCACTGAGCCACTCCTGCTCGTCTATCACGATGCCAAACTTAGCAATGAGATCCTTTGTCATGTCCCAGAGCCTTGTTCGTGCCTCATCGGTGATGTATGTGCCGCAGTAAAGCTGGGCACAGGGAGCGCTCATGGCGGTGCTGTTTATGAAGGTGTCTATGCGGGCGTATTTGCCCATTATCTCCTCCTCAAACATGGGAGGCTCCTCGCTTATGTAGGTGAGGGGCTCTGTGACCGCTGCGATCTTATCCATGTTTGCACTGTCAAGGCAGATGTACAGCTCCTCCAGATAGCGGCAAATGAGAAAGTCACGCACCTTGTCCGGGTGGGCGGTGCAGAAGCTGTCAGCCTTTTTCACCAGCCCCTTGTCGGGAACAAAGCTGTCAAGGGAGCCGTAGCCCCAGCTGTCAAGGAACTGAAGGGTGGGATAGCCCTTGTCAAGCTCATCCAGAGCCTCACGGGTGACGGTGAAGGTATCCTCCGTGCCTGCAAGGGGAACGGTGTTTTCAGCCAGGAACTTCTCCGTTTCGTAGCAGTTGAGTATGACCTTCTTTGCTCCCGCCGCATCGTAGCCCACATTTGTGAGCAGATGTTCCATGAGCCTGTCATTGAGCAGCTTATCCTCATATTCGGAGGCAGTCATATTCGTGTACATGGACTGAGAAAGGGATGTCTCCGGGCCCATGAGCAACACCATATACCTTGTGGGGTCACTTTTGGAGCGGATCGCCTCATAGGGCACAAGAAGGCCGTATCCCAGGGGGTTGCGCTCAGGGTCGCAGATGAAGGAGTACAGCTCCTGTGTACTGTGGATGGAGCCGATGTCATCCGTGAACTCCTTCAGTGGCGCATAGCCCTGTGCGGCGGCATACTCATCATCGTACATAAGCTCACAGTATTTGGCAAGCTCATCGGCGCCCTTGCTGCCCCCTATTTCCCCGTGGAGCATCTCATCCACACGCAGAGTGAGGTTTGCAATGGTGGCAATAACACCTCCTGCCCTTTCACCGGAGCGGATGAAATCATAGTTTGCATATGCGGCAAAATCGTCCCGGGGGCTTATCTCCATATCGGCGGGGACAAGCTCCGCCACATCCGAATCCACCCACTGAGGAGCGGAGCCAAATGCAGAGGACAGCCCCTGTCCGGAGCCGCAGCCTGTGAGCAGCAGGAGCGCACACGCCCCTGCGGCAATACGTTTCCTTATCATACCTTACCTCGAAAAATAGCCTGCGCCGCTTGTTACTGATGTCAAGCGGGCAGGCGGTCTGTTTTCTTCCCGTTCGGGTCATTCCTCCGAATGATCGGCTCTGTACTGGTCATATGCCTTGGTGCTGAAATAGTCATCCAGCTCGGCGGCTGAAATGACATATCCGGAGGATGTCTTCACGTACTCGTTTATATCCCCCGATTTAATGGCATCCGTAATGTCTCCCTTGTCTACGGAGAGATATGCGGCTGCCTCCTCTTCTGTGAAATAGCGCTTTTCAGCCCCTGTCTTTATGCTCAGGTTCGAGGGAGCCGTATAGGATGAGGTGAAGGTCTGCCCCTCCACTGCCGCACACAGCTTCTTTACAGAGCTGCTTACGGTGGATGCGGCTATGATGATGCATATGCCCAGAATGAGAGCCGCTATGATGACCGCTCCCCCCATGCCGGGGCGGATATTCATCTGTCCGCTGCGCGAAGTGCCTGTCCGCTGCTGATTTACATTTGCCATTGTCCATTTCCCCTCTTCTTGAGTTATACAGCCTGTGCGCTGATGCTGCATTCAACACAATTATATACCATAAAAGTCATATCGTCAAGTGGAGAATGAAATTTTTTTACAGCTGTCTATATCTGCCCGGTACAACGGCTTTTGTGTACACTCTTTACAATTTGGTAAAAATTTTTAAAAAGCCCTTTACTTTTATAATTTAGTGTGTTAAAATAGAAAGGATGAATTTTCTCATAAAGGGGATGAAACGATTGAAGCAGGGAAATACAGACTTCTCTCTCCTGTATGATGCTCTTCTGTGCCTTGGATCTCGTGAGGAATGTGCGGCATTTCTTGATGACCTGTGCACCGCATCCGAGATAAGCTCCATAAACCAGAGGCTGGTAGTGGCAAAGATGCTTTCCGAGGGGAAGATATACAACGAGATATCCATGACAACAGGAGCCTCCACTGCCACCATATCAAGGGTAAAGAGGACCCTTGAGAGCAAGTACAGCGGCGACGGCTACCGCATCATACTCCCGAGGCTGGCAGACAGCGAAAAAGGGGCAGAGTAATGTACACACACTTTGCGGATGTATATGATACGCTTATGGCGGATGTGCCCTACAAAGATATAGCGGCGCTGTACCGGCAGCTTATAGGGCAGTACTGCCCCGATGGGAAGGTGCTGTGCGACCTTGCCTGCGGTACAGGCACCCTTACACGGCTCTTAGCCCCCGGCTTTGACAGCGTTACAGGGGCGGATATATCCCCTGAGATGCTGAACGTGGCATGGAACAAGGGTAATGACGGCATAGCCTTTGTGCAGCAGGACATGAGGGAGCTGTATCTCCCCTATGCCGCAGATGTCATCACCTGCACCTTAGACGGGCTGTGTCACCTTGACAGCCTTGCAGACATCTCCATGACCTTTTCCGCAGCGGCTGAGAATCTGGCGCAGGGCGGGCTGTTCATCTTTGACATGAACACCCCCTTGAAGCACAGAGAGCTGCTCTCCGGTGAGACCTTCGTCTATGACATGGAGGATGTATACTGCGTATGGCAGAATTCCGAATGCTACGGCGAGGACAGCAGGGTGGATATGTGCCTTGACATCTTCCTGCGTCAGGGGGATGTGTGGGAGCGCAGCACAGAGGAGCTTTCCGAGATAACATTCGAGCAGGAGGTCATCACATCCCTTTTAAAGCGCACAGGCTTTGAGGTCTGCGCCTGCTGTGACGGCTTCACCGACAGGGCGGCTGACAGGGACAGCCTGCGCATCACATATGCCGCAAGGCTTTCAGAAAATACATAAGAGGAAGATATGGCAAATACAGTCAGAGTATTATCCCATGACGGCGCCGCAGTCTGCACCGCCATGGACGCACTTGACATAGTATCCGAGATAGAAAGGATACACACCACCTCAGCAGTGGTGACAGCAGCCCTGGGGCGGCTGTCCATCGGAGCAGCCCTTATGGGCATAGGTCTTAAGGGGCGGGACGACTCCCTGACCCTGCGCCTGAACGGGGGCGGACCTGCCGGGGCGCTCATCGCCGTGGCAGACGGCATGGGGAACGTAAAAAGCTACGTGCAGAACCCTGTTGTGGAGATACCCCTCAATGCAAAGGGGAAGCTTGACGTGGCAGGTGCTGTGGGCACGGACGGGATCTTAAGCGTGGTAAAGGATCTGGGGCTCAAGGAACCCTATTCCGGGCAGATACCCATAACCTCCGGGGAGATAGCCGAGGATATCGCCGCCTATTATGCATACTCCGAGCAGATACCCACCGTATGCGGTCTGGGCGTGCTGGTAAACCCGGATCTTACGGTAAAGGCGGCAGGGGGATTTTTAGTGCAGCTGCTGCCCCTGGCACCTGATGATGTAATAGACCGCATAGAGGCAAATGTAAAGGCTCTCCCCTCCGTGACACAGATGCTCACCTCCGGCTACGATGCCGAAAAGATGGCAAAGGCTGTGCTTGAGGGTCTTGACCCCGAAATCATAGACACCTTCACCTCCTCCTACAGGTGCGACTGCTCACGGGAGCGGGTGGAGAAGGCACTCATATCCTTGGGGCGTGATGAGCTTGCCGATATGGCTAAGGAAGAAAAGACGGAGATATGCTGTCACTTCTGTGACAAAAAATACGTGTTCACATCAAAAGAGATACAGAGCTTGGCATCAAAAGCAACTATACAGGAGTAAGATCATGGCTAAGAAGAAGATCGCAGTCATATTCGGTGGTATGTCCAACGAACATGACATTTCACTTATATCCGCATCAAACGTTATAAACAACCTTGACAAGTCAAAGTACGAGGTCATCCCCATAGGCATTACCCGCAAGGGGCGCTGGTACTTCTTTCCCGGCGATGTGGAGGAGATAAAGCAGGACACATGGGAGATAAACACGGACAACGTGCCTGCCGCCATACTCCCCGACCCTCTGTACAGGGGCATTGCCACCCTTACAGGCAATGAGATAAACATAATCAAGGTGGACTGCGTGTTCCCCGTGCTCCACGGCAAATACGGAGAGGACGGCACCATACAGGGGCTGCTTGACATGGCAAAGATCCCCTATGTAGGCTGCGGCTGCTTTGCCTCGGCTGCCTGCATGGACAAGGAATTTGCCCATGTGATATGCGAATACCACGGCATCCGCATGGCACGGTACAGGAGCATACTCCAGAAGGATCTGGGGAACCTTGACAGCATATGTGACCGGATCGTGGATGAGCTGGACTTCCCCCTCTTTGTAAAGCCCGCCTGCAGCGGCTCCTCAGTGGGAGTGAACAAGGCCACCCGCTTTGAAGACCTTAAAAACGCCATAAAATTCGCCTTCACCCATGACAAGAAGGTCATAGTGGAGGAATACATCAAGGGGCGTGAGATAGAATGTGCAGTGCTGGGGAGCGAGAA
>ODAI011871942.1_pt1 | contig 20818 bp, 17 predicted proteins | sample 1539321 | NCBI WGS metagenome assembly ODAI01 (sample SAMN02144231, study PRJEB22623) | gut metagenome | biome: sheep rumen | host: Ovis aries | place: New Zealand
CGCCATCTGCGCGAGGGAGAGGCGATGTCGGAGGAGATGGGGGGAGTGAGGCCGGAGATGGTGTATGCGGCGGCGGCGATGCACGATCTGGGTTTGTCGGAGGGTCGGGAGGGTCATCATCTGGCTTCGGGGCGCATCGTCCGCAGGTGCCCTGCGTTGGGGCGATGGTTTGACGGGAAGGAGGGGGAGATGATCGCGGAGGCGGCCGAGGATCACCGTGCGTCGGCGACCCGAGCACCGCGCAGCCTGCTGGGTTGCATCGTGGCCGAGGCCGACCGGGACGTGGAGCCCGAGACTATCGTGCGGCGCACGGTGGAGTACGGCTTGTGCCACTATCCGGAGCTGGACAGGGAGGGTCATTGGCGCCGCACGTTGGAGCATCTGCAGGAGAAGTATGGCGAGGAGGGGTATATAAAGCTGTGGCTGAAGGATTCGCCCAACGAGGAGCCGTTGTCCGAGCTGCGGGCCTTGATGTCCGACGAGCCGCGGCTGCGGGTGTTGTTCGAACGATTTATGACATTGAACCCAAAACCTTGAAGAGGATGAACACGTTTTTGATTATCTTGGCTTTTGTCTTTCTGCTGGCAAGTATTGTGTGTGTGTTCACGCCTGTGCCGCCGGCGGTGCCGGTGGCGTGGGCGGGCTTGTTGCTGGCCCGCATGGGCGGGGCGGCCATCGGGACGCCGCTGCTGGTGTGGTCGGCGGTGGTCGGCGTATTACTGATGGTGCTGGATTATGTCATTCCCTTGCTGACGACGAAGCAGATGGGTGGGACAAAGTGGGGGGTGTGGGGATGCACCATCGGGCTGTTGATAGCCGTTGTGGGGCTTCCGTTCGGACCCACAGGGCTGGCAGGGGTCTTTTTCTGGCCTTTTGCAGGGGCTTTTGTCGGAGAATATCTCAAGCAGAGGGAGCTGCGGCCGTCCCTGAAGGCGGCCGTGGGGTCGTTCATAGGGATCATGACGGGTTCGCTGGCCAAGGTGGTGTATGCCCTGGTGCTGATTGTGCTGGTGGTGGCGAAGCTGCTTTAGACTTTTCACTCGACGCCTGCGAGGCTCATGAGAGAGCGGACGGGAGCGATGGGCTCCAGCACATGGCGGCCATGGAGGGCAGGCAGTTCGACGATGAAGACAAACTCTTTGACGACGACCCGACGGCCGTCGATGACCTCGCCGACGAGGGACTTGGCGATGCCGAGTGCGGTGCCGCCAGTTGCGAGCAGGTCGTCGAGGAGGGTGATTTCGATGACGTCGTCTTTGACGGAGCAGGCAGCCAGGTCGCTGCGGCGGTAGAAGACCTGGTCGCTGCCGTATTCCTTTTCGATCTCCACCTTGGCGAGGTCGCCTTCAGCAAAGGGGAGTTTGCCTTTCTTGCGGATGGGGACGATGGTGCGCACATGGTCGGACAGCGTCAGCAGCGGAGCGGCGAAAAGGAAGCCACGCGCTTCGACGGTGGCCACATTGGGGGTGGTGCAACAACGGTCGATCTGCCGGATGGCTTCGGCGAATGCCTTTTTATCCTGCAGGAAGGGCAGGACGTCGATGAAATCGATCCCAGGCTTGGGGAAATCGAGATAGTGCTTGATTACGTCTTCGAACATATTATGGGGATTCAGTGTTCAAGTTTTCAGGATTCAGAGCGCCCAGAGGAGCAGGCCGGCAGCGATGATGACGCCGGAGACGAGCAGATCGACAAGGCAGTAGCCCATGATGTCTTTGGCGCTGAGTTTGGCGATGGCCAGGGCGGGGAGAGCCCAGAAGGGCTGGATGAGGTTGGTCCAGGCGTCGCCCCAGGCAATGGCGGTGCCGGTGAGGCCGGGATCGACACCGAGGTCGGCACCGGCGGTGAACATGATGGGCGCCTGGATGGCCCAGTGTCCACCGCCGGAGGGGACAAAGAGGTTGAGCAGAGCGGCACAGAGGAAGGTGAGCAAGGGATAGGAGAGCGGGGTGCTGATGCGGATGCATCCATCGGCCAGAACCTGTCCGAGGCTGATGCCGCTGGCGCCGATGCCTGTGATGATGCCCATGATGCCGGCATAGAAGGGGAACTGGAGGATGATGCCGGCGGCACCGGTGGCAGCCTTGCCGAAGGCGCGGACGTAGGCCAGCGGAGTGCCGTGCAGCAGGAGACCGAGGGCGAGAAATATCATGATGACCGTGCCGAGGTCGAGAGCACCGCCCCGGAAGCCGAGACGGAGGAGTAGATAGGCCAGCAGGAGCAGGCCCACCATCCATGACAGCAGAGGACTGTGTTCCAGCCGCTGGGCAGGCGTGGGTTTCGTGTTCTGAGGCAAGCGGGAAGCCATGGGTTCTTCTTCAAGCAAAGCGGGATCGAGGGTGACGGCGCCTTGCCTGGGGTGCATCAAGGCATTGGCCACGGTGATGCCGACGATGACCAGCAGCACCATGACGAGGTTGTGGGGGTCGAGGATAGTGCGGCTTACGGGGACGGGGGCTGTAAGGGCACCGTTGGTGGCGATCGAGAGGGCCTCGCCCGGGGTGGCCATGGTGAGCGGAATGGAGCCCGAAAGGCCGGCGTGCCAAACTACAAAACCGCTGTAGGCTGAGGCGATAAGCAAGCGATAGTCAACTCCTTGCAGCTGACGTGCGATTTCTTTGGCGAAGACCACGCCGACAATAAGGCCAAAACCCCAGTTGAGCCAACAGGCAATGGCGGAGACCACTGTGACAAGGACGATGGCACCGACAGGATTCCTGGGTACCCGAGCCAAAGCAGAGATGCCCCGTTTCACCGCGGGAGCGGCAGCCAAAGCCGACCCACATACCAGCACCAAAGCCATCTGCATGGCAAAGGCCAGCAGGTTCCACACTCCCCCACCCCAGTGCTCGACAACCTCGACAGGTGTTTGATGACACACGGGCATAGCTATCACAGCGGCAACAAAGGTGAGCAGAATGGCGAAGATGAAAGGCTCGGGGAGCCAGCGTTGCACCAGTCGGACACAGAACTTGATCATGGCGGTCAGTGGTTATTCTTGAACGTTCATAAGTTACCAACCCATTAATTCCCTAATCTTTCGAGGAATGTCGGTATTCTGCTGGATGCCGCTGAAACGCTCGGCGCCGGGGCCATAGGCGAAGACGGGGACCATACAGCCCGTGTGGCTTCCCCAAAGGAAGCGGAAGTTGTTGATACCTTCCTCGATGTCACCGTCGGGGAGCGAGAGGCCACCGGTCTCATGGTCGGCGGTGACCACGATGAGCGTATTGCCATCTTTCTCGGCCCAATCGAGGACGGCGTGGAGCATCCGCTCGAAGTCGGCCAATTCGGCACGGAGGTAGGCGGAGTCGTTGTTGTGGCAAGCCCAGTCGATCTGCGACCCTTCGATCATCATGGTGAATCCCTTGGGGTTGCGGCTGAGCATCTCGATGGCTTTCATGGAGGCAGGACGCAGCACGTCGCCACGGTCGGGCTCGGACGGCGGGTCGCCCTCGTAAATAAGCCCCACAAGGCGGTCGCCGGCGAAGGCCAGCGCCGAGTCGAGGGAGCGCACCACGGTGTAGCCGCGCTTGGCGAGGGTGTCCAAGGGCGACAGAGAGTCCTTGCGGTTTTCTGGCAGGAAATACTTGTAGCCACCGCCAATCATCACACTGTGCTGACTCTGTGCGAGTTGAACGGTGAGGGTGTCGTACATCTTGCGGTAGGGCACATGGCCATAGGTGGAAGCCGGGGTGGCGTCCATAGCATCGCTGACGACGACGAAGCCGGTGCTCTTGCCAGCGGCAATGGCATCGTCGAAGATGGTGCGGTGTCGCGTTGAGTCGGGGGCCCAGTTCACATGGTAGTTTTCCACCTTCCGGCCGGTGGTCAGGGCTGTGCCGCCGGCCGAGGAATCGGTGCGGTACTTGTTGAGCGAATAGGTGCGCGAAAAGCCGGTATAGGGGAACCGCAGGAAAGCGCTGTTGTCGCCTTTTTCGGCAACTACAGAGGCATAGACTTGCGCTACACCCATGCCGTCGCCGACAATGAGGATGACATTCTCAGGAGCTTGCTGTTTTGCACAGCATCCTGTGAAAAGCAGCACGAAAGCTGCAAGCAACGGAACAACCAATCGTCTCATATCTATTGTTGTTTACTAATCAAAGGTAGTATTTCTTTCTCGAAAATATCGCGTCGCACAATGCGGTAATGCGGGTCGTAGGCAGCCTTGAAGGCATCGCTGTGACTCTGCACGAACTTGGGGTCGGGAGTCGGCAAGCCTTCGGCACTGCAGAGCACAGCATGTGTCAACTCGCGAACGCTGAGCCAGCCGTCCTTGACCAGCTTAAGGTTGACACGGACAAAATTGCTATCGCACAGTGTGTATTCGAACAGCGGGAACAAGGCCGTAGCATCCATGCCATCGACCTCTTTCTGGATATATACAGCACAGCTGGCCGAGTCGGTGATAAGATGGCCGGGGCCGTAGAGGTCCTGGAACACCAATTTATAGAGGTCGGTCGGTTCGGCCTCAGGATATTGCCCGGCATAGGCAATCAAGGCGTCGGCACAAGGGACATCAACATCGGGTTTGACGGAACTGTGACACGAGCCAAGTGACAAAATGGCCCAAACGGGAAGCAATATCTTGAAAAGAAATTTCATTTTTCTGTACGTTTTACGATTAAAATGCTCAATTCCCATAACAAATAGATGGGGATGCTGACGAGTGCCAGTGTAAAGGGGTCGCCGGTGGGGGTGATGATGGCACCCAGGATGACGATAACCACGACGGCGTGGCGGCGGTAACGCTTCATGAAGGCAGCCTTGAGCACTCCCATCTTGGCCAGCAGCCAACAAAGGAGTGGCAGTTCGAAGATTACCCCCATCAGCAGACAGAGTGTTCCCAGCAGCGAGATGTAGCTGCTGAGAGTGATGGTATTGGTCACTTCCGCACTGACCTGGTAGCCCCCAAGGAAACGTACAGTGAAAGGGAAGATGACAAAATAGCACAACACAACCCCAGCCAAAAAGAGCAGGTATCCGCCCCCGACTGCACGCAAGGCCAGCCGCCGTTCGACAGCATAGAGCCCCGGGGCCACAAAGGCAAAGAGTTGGTAGAGGAGATAGGGAGACACTATCAGCAGACCGCCCCAGAGAGCCACCCGCATGTGGGTAAGGAACTGTTGGGTAATCTCAACATTGACAAGGTGCATATCGGTCGGTTTGGGCCACATGACAACAGAGAAAAGTTGCTGTTTGAAGCAAAAACAGACAACAGCAGCCGCAACAGCAGCCACCAGCACGTACCAGATGCGACGGCGAAGCTCGTCAAGGTGTTCCCAAAAGGTCACTTTTTATCCTCGTCCTTCGTGTCTTCAACGCCATTGACGCCGTCTTTGAAACTCTTGACACCTTTGCCGAGACCCTTCATCAGTTCGGGAATTTTCCTGCCGCCGAAGAGCAACAGCACTACGAGGACGATGATGACAATCTCCCAAGTACCCAAGAATAACAGTTTCATACCAATGAATCTTTAAGTTTGTTGGTGTAATCTTCTATTATGCGCATCTTATCGGGGATGGCGATATGCTGCGGACAGTGTGTGAGGCATTCGCCACAATTGATGCAGTGGTCGGCCTGACGCAGCCGCTCGATGCTCTTGTCGTAGGTTGTGAGGAACGCACGGCGGGCGCGACGGAACTCCTTTTGCTCCACGGTGCCTTCGGTGGCTATGTTGCCCTCACCGAGGCTCTTGTTGTAAAACGCGAAGATACCGGGAATATCCAGGCCATAGGGGCACGGCATGCAGTACTGGCAGGCGGTGCAGGGAATGGCTGGATAGTGGGCAAACTCGTCGGCCACACGCTCCAACAGACGCATTTCATCGTCAGCCAGTGGCGTCATGGGGCTGTGTGTGCGCACGTTGTCTTCCACGTGCTCCATCGCGCTCATACCGCTAAGAGAAGTCATGATGCGCGGAAACATACCGAGATAGCGGAAAGCCCACGAGGCCAGACTGCGGTCAGGCTCACGCTCCTTGAGCTGACGGGCTATCTGCTCGTTCAACGTCGCCAGTCGGCCACCCAGCACAGGTTCCATGATAACGATGGGTATCTCTCGTTTGTCAAGTTCTGAGTAAAGGTACTCGGCATTGACGTTGTCCTCATCAATCTCATGAGCATAGTGCCAATCGACATAGTTCATCTGGATTTGGGCAAAGTCCCAATGATATTTGTCAGTCCATGCGACCACCTTATCGAACTCCGATTGCTTTCCATGGAACGACCAGCCAAGGTTGCGGATACGTCCTTTTTCACGTTCCTCCATCAGGAAGTCGAGCATCCCGTTATCGACAAATCGCGTTTCGAAATCACTCTTGCCGTCCGGCCCCACATCGCCAAAGGAATGCAGCAGGTAGTAGTCAATATAATCCACACCCAGTTCAGCGAATGAGTTTTCATACATCTTCAAACTGGCCTCGCGTGTCCAGGTGCGGAAATTGGAGAGTTTGGTGGCCACCAGCCACTTTTCTCTCGGATGACGATTCAGCGCTATACCGGTGGCCTTCTCGGACATGCCGCGACAATAGACTGGAGCAGTGTCGTAGTAGTTCACACCATGCTCCATGGCATAATCGACCATTCGGTTGATCATCTCCTGATCCAACTTGGCGTCGGGATTCTCTCTCAGACTTCCGCCACCTTCGATGGGCAGCCGCATCATGCCAAAACCCAGCAAGCTCACCTGTCGGCCATGTTTATCGGTACGATAGGTCATCTGTCCCATCGGCACCTCATCGGCAGAGAATCCTTCCGCCTTCTTGGCATTGGGATGGTCACAACCAACGGCTACAGCGGTTCCTACCGCTGCAGCCCCGGTCAAACTTTTCAAGAATGTTCTCCTGTCCATTTATCTCTTTTCCATTTGTTCCTGCAACTCCTTGCGTTTCTTGGCGCTGAACCACAGGCCGTACACTTCGCTGACATTATTGGCGGTGGTGAATGCATTGATTTGCTCCTGCTTCATCCATGCCATCAGGTTGCTGAAGTCATCCTTATTGAGCAGCACCTCCAACTCGATACTCTTCTCGTTGCTATATCCACCCACAACCTCATAAAGGGTGCACCCGCGGTGCAGGTGGTCAATAATATAGTGGCGGATACGGTCATAGTCTTTAGAGACAATGCAGACACGCTTGCGGTTGTTGAGCGAGGCTGTGAAATAATCAACCACCAAACCGTTGATCCAGGTGCCGATAAGGCCGATAATCACCATACGGAATGGATTGATAAAGAATGCTGTGCAGCAAATGACCGCACCAGCTATGGAGACCGATGTTCCAATGTCGAAATGCAGGTACTTGTTCACAATCTTGGCCAAAATATCAAGGCCGCCAGTCGATGCATTGATACTGAACATCAATGCCTGCGCAGCACTGAGCAGAAGCACAAAGCAGCACAGATCCAGCCATGGGTCACCCATCACAGAAGGCGTTCCCGTCACAGGGTTCGCATTGGCGATGCGCTCCCACGGGAACACGCTGTCCCAAAAATTGGTCAAGGGACCGAGAATCAGTGCGGTGTAAACCGTCTTGGCGCCAAATTCCTTATTGATAAGCAGGAATGCCATAATCAGCAACACGATGTTGATTCCCATAATCCAGTTGCCCAGGTTTCCTCCAAAAATGTTGACCAGCACAATGCTCAGACCGGATATGGTTCCGATGATAAGTTTGCTGGGTACCAAAAAGTAATAGACAGCAGCGGCAGTGACCGCCATTCCCAAGGTCATAATGACCAGTTCTTTCCAAAATTTCCAAGTACCCATGTACTTGACAAAATCAATCAAAGTTTGTTTGATGTTGAAGCTCATATTTGTGTTTTTTTTGTTGTTTTCAGATTTCTGTGTGTATCTCACGGCCTTCGACGTAGATGGCTGTCATGGGGCGAGCGGGGCAGTAGTACTCACATGCTCCGCAGCCGAGGCAGCGAGCCTCGTTGACGGCGGGCTTGCCATCTACCATACTGATGGCTGCCGACGGACAATGACGTGCGCAGGTGCCACAGCCAATGCAATTATCTTTTAGCACCACCGCGCAGCCGATGCTGATGACCGTCTTCTCTTCTTTGGTTATCGGTTTGATGGCACCGGCAGGACACACCTCGCTGCAACGCGTGCACGCCATGCGGCAGTAGCCGTCGGTGTAGTTCATCTCAGGCTGCATCAGACTCTCCAGTTTGGCAGAGGGACGCAGCACCTTCTCAGGGCATTGGCTCACACATAGCTGGCACGCCGTACAGCGCGTGCTGAAATTCTTGAGGCTTATGGCACCAAACGGCTTGAGCGGAGTCTTGCGCAGCGGCACCTGCTTGTCCATCAGTGCCGCCAAGCCGCCGTCGAGTTTCTGCTCTTGGGCCCGCACCGCCATTGCGGCCCCCACGGCGACGGTACCCACCACAAACTTGCGGCGGCTGCCGTCAACTTCGGCCGTCCCCGTTGGCCTGGTGATTTTTCTTCCGAAGGTGATGGCGCCGGATTTGCATTCGGCTAAACAATCCATGCAATCGACGCAACGGCTCCGATCAACGCTCTTGTTATCAATGTCGATGCACATGGCCTTGCAACGGTGCTCACACTTGCGGCAGCCTGCACACTTGTCGGCGTTGATGCGGATGCCGAAGAGGCTGTGCCTGCTTATCAGGCCCAGCAGCGTGCCCACGGGGCATAAGGTGTTGCACCATATACGTCCCATCGTGAAGCTCATCAGGCCGATGACCACCAGCGTGATGATGGCCACCCACTGCACCACTCCCGTGGCGTGCAGCCCTGTCACCATGCGTGCGTAGGCGCTGTAGGGCGCTATCAGCACTGCTATGCTACCCATACCTACCAACATAGCCAGCACAAAGAGGACCAACACAATGTAGCGCATCCCGTTGGCAGCTTTGGCATAGTGGTATTTGTGTTTCTTTCCGTAGATGATACGGCGAGCCCAGACGAAAATGTCCTGGAACACACCCATGGGGCACACCACTGAGCAGTAGGCACGACCTATCAGTAGCGTCACCACCAGTATCGCGATGATAACCACCACGTTGAGCGACAAGATAGCGGGCAGTAGCTGCACTTTCGGCATCCAACCAAACCATTGGCGCAGCCCCCCTCCTTCGATGGTGTTGCCACCAAGCAGCAACGCAGTAATGCCTGCCAACATCAACGCCGCCAATATAATCCTAATGGTTTTCAACGTTTTCATATCATTCCTGACTCTTAATTTTTTTTTGTCACTTAATTCTTTTTCAACATTGCATACACAGCCAGGCCGGCCACACTCTTGATGCCCGTCTTCTTCGTGATGCTTTTCCGGTGTGTGTTCACCGTATTGACAGCGATATTCAGTCGCCCGGCGATCTCTTTGCTGCTCAATCCCTGTGCCACCAGTTCCAAGACATCCTGTTCGCGATCGCTCAATTGACAATCCTCCGTGGGCTGCAGCAGCAATTCCTCAATCATCGCATGTTTCTCCAAGTCACGACTTAACTGCAAAATATCGAACACCAGTTCCATCATTTCCTCGTTCAGCCGCTCCCCAGGAATGTATTTGTAAATAATCTGCGTCAGGTCGCTCAATTTGTCCTTGATATTGTCGTGGCTCTTCTGGTAATGATCGCTCATCACACTCTTGCGTGTGGTTCCATTTCGCATCTCTTCCAACATCTGGCCGAGATTCTTTTCCTCCCGCTTCACATGGTCGCGCACTTCACGGCAATAGTCGGAAAAATACTTTTTCAAGATGACTGCCGACTGCTCGCCCGCCGAATCAGCGATATGGTCCAGATGGTGCTGCAAGTGCGGCAATCGTTCTTCAATATAATATCGGTGGCTGGCCTGAAGATGCTCAACCACCAAGCCACTCTCTATCTGTGCAACCTCTTCGTCATCGGGTCGGTAATCATCAAAACTATATATGTTGCAAACCGTGAGAAAAAAATTCTCATCCACATTACGTTCACGACAGACCTCCTTCACACTCTTGTCTCCAAACCCCAGAGGGATGCCAAACCGAGGCAACATAAGGATCAGATCGTAGTTTGTCGCTATCATGTCGGCCATCTTCATGTGGCCTGTAAATATAGTCCTTTTCATGCTGCAAAAGTACAAAAAAAAAACGACATTCAACAAATAATGATTGCATTTGGCAAAAAAGGCGTAACTTTGCAACATGAGACAAAAAAACTCCTGGCTACTCATCAGCCTTGTATTTTTTTATTGTTCAGCCGCTTGCGCTCAACAACAATTATGGAAAGACACCTCGCGAAGCCTTGACAGCCGCGTGGAATGGCTCGTCAGTAATCTTACCCTCGACGAGAAACTCTCGCTCATGGTGCACCGGAATCCCGCCATTGAGCGTGTAGGGTTGCCCGCCTACAGCTGGTGGAACGAGGCTCTCCACGGTGTTGGTCGTGCTGGCGAGGCCACCGTCTATCCCATGCCCATCGCACTGGCTGCCACTTTCAATCCCGAGTTGGTTCAAAGTATCTTTGGTCAAATAGCCAGAGAAGCACGCCATAAATACCATCTGGCGCAAGACACCGGCTACTTCGGTGATTATGCAGGACTTACATTCTTCACTCCCAATATCAACATTTTCCGCGACCCACGCTGGGGCCGCGGCATGGAGACCTACGGCGAGGACCCTTACCTCACCGCCATGATGGGTCTGGCTTGTGTCGATGGACTGCAAGGTGGCCATTCCGCCGCCTGCCTCAAACACTTCGCCGTGCACAGCGGCCCCGAAGGCATCAGGCACGAGTTCAACAGCGTGGTGTCGGAGCGCGACCTGCGCACCACCTACCTCCCCGCCTTCGAGTATATCATCAAAAACAGCGACGTGCAACAGGTGATGTGTGGATATAATAGGCTCAACGGAGAACCTTGCTGCACCAACCGGCGCCTCTTCGACATCCTGCGCCACGAATGGCAGTACGACGGCATCCTCGTCACCGACTGTTGGGCACTGAACGACGCCTACGAGACCGACACCGTCATCCCACGCCACCGCACCCACGCCACCGCTGCCCTGGCCTACGGCGACGCCTTCGGCCGCGAGGTGGATCTTGAGTGCGGCAGTGGCCTGCCCGCCCTGCGCGATGCCGTGCAACAAGGACTTGTGCCTGAGAGCAAGGTAAACGAGCATGTGCGTCGAATCCTCCGCACCCGCCTGCGAGTCACCGACGAACCGCGCTTAATCAACGAAAGCGTAGCCCCCTCTCCCGATAAACCACAACCTTGCACTCAGAGCATGGTGCTGCTCAAAAACAACGGTGTGCTTCCGCTGAAGGAAAATGAGAACCTGCGCCTTGAAGGACCCAACGTATGGGACAGTCTGATGCCACTGGGCAACTACAACGGCACTCCGCGCCATACCGTCACCATCGGTGAAGCACTCAGCCGTTACCAAGTCCTCAGCGCCGGCGATGGAAAGACGCTGGTATATGCAGGAGGCTTGAATCCCCAGCTGGAGGGGGAGGAACTGCCTGTGGAGAAAGAAGGTTTCTATAAAGGCGACCGCACCCGTATCGAGTTGCCTCGAGAACAGGTGGCGGAAATCAAAGCATTCAAGGAACAAGGCTACCATATCGTACTGGTACTCTGCTCCGGTTCGGCCATTGCCTTGGAGAATGTCATCGACGACTGCGACGCTGTACTTGTAGCATGGTACGGCGGTCAAGATATGGGTACAGCCGTCAGGCAACTGCTCTTTGGCGAGCGCGACGACTTTGGACGGTTGCCCGTCACCTTCTACCGCTCCACAGACCAACTACCCGACTTCGACGACTACAACATGCAACGCCGCACCTACCGCTACCTCGACAACGGCGACGCCCTCTTCCCCTTCGGTTTCGGCTACAGCTACAGTTTCTTCTCCATCAAAGAACCCTGGTTGTCGGAGGCCGACTTCACCGTCGGCGGCACCGCCAGCCTATGTAATACCGACGCCCCGCAGGCTGGCAGCCACCGCACTGTCATACAAGTCTATCTGCAAAACCCCAACGACACAGAAGCACCTGTCAAACAGCTGATCGGCACCGCCTCATTGTATCTCACCGAAGAGAACCATTTGGTACCTTTCACCATTGAGCTCGACCCCTTCTGGTTCCGCCAGTTCAACCCTGCCACCGGCCTCCTCGAAGAACCCGCCGACGGCACCCCTTTCACCCTCCAGATCGGTTTCTCAAGCGACGACCGCGACCTGCAGGATTTCCAATTCATCTATCACAACAGGAAATGAAAAAGACAATTATTTTAGGCCTGATGGGCTTAATGAGTTTAATGGGCAAAGTGTGGGCCCAGCACGATTCTGTTCCCGAGAGCGACCCCGCCATCCTCCAGCGCATCTCAGAGTGGCAGGACCTCAAGTTCGGCTTCATGATGCACTGGGGCATCTACGCCCAGTGGGGCGTCGTGGAGAGTTGGAATCTGTGCAACGAGCCGTGGATAAACCGCAACGGAGCCAACTACGAAGACTACAAACGCGCCTATTGGGCCCTGAACAAAACATTCAACCCCAAACACTTTGCGCCGGAGCAGTGGGCGGCAGCGGCCAAAAAGGGCGGCATGAAATATGTCGTCTTCACCACCAAGCACCACGACGGCTTCTGCATGTTCGACACACGCCAGACCGATTACAGCAGCATGGGTCCCGAATGCCCTGCAAAGACCGACTTCACGCAAGGCGTGGTCGATGCCTTCCGTGCTGAAAACATGTGGATTGGACTCTACTTCAGCAAACCCGACTGGCACTGCGACGACTACTGGGCACACGAATGGGCCACCCCCGACCGCAATGTGAACTACTCCATTGCCGACCACCCCGACCGCTGGCAGCGATACAAAGACTTCACCTACAACCAAATCCGTGAACTGACCCACAATTACGGCCCTATCGACATTCTCTGGCTCGACGGCGGCTGGGTGCGTCCCGCGTGGAGCGTCAACGACGAGACACGTCCCTGGCTCGGATGCAGCGGACAAGTACAAGAGATTGACATGCAATACCTTGCACATATCGCACGCGAGCGCAATCATCAGACGATCATCGTTGACCGCAGCGTGGGGGGCAAATATGAGAACTACCGCACCCCCGAGAAGCAGGTGCCCGACACCCTCCTCCCCTACCCCTGGGAGACCTGCATGACCATGGGCGACAGCTGGAGCTATGTGCCCAACGACAACTACAAGAGCACCAAGACACTGATACACATGCTCTGCGACATCGTGTCCAAAGGCGGCAACCTGCTGCTCAATGTGGGGCCCGACGCCGACGGCGACCTGCCCGCCGAAGCCTTGCAGCGCATGGATGAAATCGGCAAATGGCTGGACAAAAACGGCCACGCCATCTATGGCACCCGCCCCTTATATCCTTATTCTGAAGGCAATACACGCTACACCCAGAGCAAGGACGGTCGCCATCAATACGCCATAACGCTCACCGACGAAGCGCCCTACGCCACCGTCCGCGAACTGAAAGGCAAGCATCGGAAATGATTCTTTCTTGGGTAGCCACCGTCTCCGGTGTTCCACCATCCTGCCTCCGTCTCACCTCCGTCTTTCGACGGAGGTGAGACGGAGGTGAAACGGAGGTGAGACGGAGGTGAAACGGAGGTGATGCCTAGTATCTGCTGATTGTCAGACTAAAGATAACGTCGCATCCAAGTCATCTGTTTGCGGGCATAATGCCAGGTGTTGAGTTTGATGGCGGCCACAGCACTTTCAAGCGACGTCTCACCGTCAAGGACAGGGAACAACTCGCGATAGCCAACTGTATTCAAGGTGTTTAGATACCGATAAGGCAACAAGGAGCGAACTTCGTCAAGCAGACCTTGCTGCATCATGGCATCGACACGGAGGTCGATGCGGCGACGGAGGTCGGAGGCCGGAAGCTGAAGTACACGGATCTCGATGTCGAAGGGACGCCGGGCAGGCGAGTGGGAGGCAATCACCTCGCTGTAGGGGCGACCCGTCATCAGGCACACTTCGAGGGCACGTTGCAGACGGACTGGATTGCGCAGATCGACCTTCGCATAGTATTCAGGGTCAAGGATCCGAAGCTGCGCCCGCTTTTCTTCGAGGGACATCTGCTGCAGGCGGGATCGCAAGTCGGGCGTGGGGTCGGGCATTCGCGTCACACCGTTTTTCAAAGCATCAATATAGAGACCACTTCCACCGACAGCAAGTACGACATCGTGCTTCTCGAACAGCGTCTGGATGACCCTTAAGGCATCCTGCTCATACTCAAAGATATTGTAAGGTTCAGTCACCGAACGGCAGGCGATGAAATGGTGGGTTACAGCCGCCAGTTCCTCATCCGTAGGACGGGCCACTCCGATGCACATCTCCCGATAGAACTGGCGCGAGTCGCAGGAGACGATCTCGGTGCCAAGCTCCCGGGCCAGACGAACAGCATGGGCGGTTTTCCCCACCGCCGTCGGACCCGCGATGACAATCAGACGTTTCACTTGGCAGAAAGCACTTTGTCGAATTCGTCCCAGAACTCGGGGAATGATTTCTCCACCACCGACGGATTCTCGATCTGCAAGTCGGGGAAGCGCAACCGCAATGGAGCAAACGCCATGGCAATGCGATGGTCGCCGTAGGTGCGGACCATCTCCTTTGGCTTCAGCGTAGAAGGAAGGATGTGCAACTCCTCGTTGGAAGCATTCACCGTGGCTCCCATGCGGCGCAACTCGGTGGAGATGGCCATCATGCGGTCGCTTTCCTTGAGGGCGATATTACTCACACCTTTCAGGACCGCCCTTTGCCCAGCCACGGCCGCCGCCACCGCGAAAGTAGGCACCAAGTCGGGACAGTCGAGGCAATTAAAGACTACCGACTTGACATGCTCACCACCGCCCTGGATAGTGATACTGCGTCCCGCGGCACGATAAGGCGAGCGCACCTCGGTGCTGACCACTCCCAGCTGACGGAAGAAGCGGTCGGTGGCGCTGTCGCCTTGACAGGAGTCGAGTTGCAGCCCCAAGAGGCGTATGCGCAATTCGGGACGCAGCACGGCCATGGTATAGAAATAGGAGGCCGCAGACCAATCACGCTCAATGGTGATGTTAGCAGGTTTGGGACGGCCGCTGAAAGGGTGCACGTAATATGTGCGGCCGTTGGACGACCGACGCACCTCGACACCTGCTTGCTGCAGGATGTCGCTGGTCATTTCGATATAAGGGCGCGATGTGGGACGCTGGGTCATCGTGAGCGAGATGCCCTCGGATAAACGTGGCGCCACCAACAACAATGCGCTGACGAACTGGCTGCTCAGCAGAGGATCGACAGACACGGTGCGTTTGGTGGGCACGCTGCCTTGAATCTGCACCGGCAGGAAACCTTCCTTCCCCATACATTCCACCCGCAACCCCATCTGGCGCAGGGCCTCGATCAGCGGTGCCATGGGACGCTGGCAGAGGCGTTCGTCGCCAGTGAGCAGATGAGATCCCGTAGTAATGGCCAGCAACGGCATCATGAATCGAGCCACAGAGCCGGCATTATTGCAATAGAACACGTCCGACGTGCGATTCTCCAATTGCATCAACAGCTGACGGAGCAATTTGGTATCGCCGCTGGTTGAGAGTTTCCCGATACGGAAATGGCTACCCATCAGGTGGTTGATCATCAGCCAGCGGTTGCTCATGCTCTTTGACGCCGGCAAATTGATACGAATATCGTTAGTGTTCATTCGACGTTGTATTCTTTCAGTTTACGGTAAAGGGTGCGCTCTGAGATATGCAATTCGGCGGCGGCCTGCTTGCGGTTGCCGCCAGCACGCTCGAGAGCGTGTAGGATGGCGCGTTTCTCTCGTTCCTCCAAACTCACAGCCTCGTCCTCGATGACCTCCGGCGTGACAAACTCCTCCTCCTGTGCGGGAAGCGGTGTATGGTAGGCTGCCGGTAATTGGGTGCCGGAATGGGGGGTGGTCATCGGGAACTGGTTAGTGGTGGCCATCTGCGACACCATCTGACGCAAGTCGTTGATCTCCTGCCGCATCTCACTGATCATCTGTCCCATACTGAGGGCTTTGAGCAACAACTCGCGGTCAGTAATCTGGCTGCCACCCATCGGCTGGCCGCCTTCAATCACGGCCGGCATGCGCTCGCCCGTAGGCACGAAGGAGAGATAATTCTGCAGAATGGCCGGGGTGATGACACGCTCGGTTTCCACCACCGCAATTTGCTCGGTGATGTTCTTCAGTTCACGTACGTTACCGTACCAAGGATAATCCATCATCATACGCTTGGCGTCGTCGGTGAGCACGATAGGAGGCATGTGGTACTTCTCGGCCACATCGGACGAGAACTTGCGGAAAAGCAGAGGGATGTCGTCCTTGCGCTCCCTCAGCGGAGGAAGATAGATGCTGATTTGATTCAATCGGTAGTAGAGGTCTTCCCTGAATCGACCGTTGCGCACCGCCTCGACTATATCGACATTGGTAGCCGCTACCACACGCACATTTATTTTCTGTGCAGTGCTACTTCCCACCGGTATGATTTCACCGTTCTCCAGCACACGCAAGAGCTTGACCTGCATAGCCAGCGGCAGTTCGCCTATCTCATCTAGAAAGATGGTGCCTCCGTCGGCCTCTTCGAAATAACCCTTGCGATTTTTGTCAGCTCCCGTGAAAGCGCCCTTGACATGACCGAAGAGCTCGCTTTCAATCGTTCCTTCGGGAATGGCTCCGCAATTGACAGAGATGAGGCCATGCCCCTGACGCACATGCTTACGCAGGCTGTTCTCGTGGATGATACGCGAGAAAATATCCTTACCCACACCGCTTTCACCGGTAATGAGTATCGAAAGATCGGTCGGCGCCACCTGGATGGCTTTGTTGAGGGCCAATTCCAGTTTAGGGTCGTTGCCGATGATGTCGTATCTAAGTTTAATATTCTTGATATCCATGTTTTTCTAATATCTATCAGAACGAGGGGCGATGACAATGTTACGGGCTTGCTGCATCTGGCGAATGACGGCAGAAAACTGCTGTATTTCAGCCAACAGTTCTCGCTGATGCACCTCGTCGGCGGTGCGCAGAAGTTCGCGCCGTTCGGCGACCATCTGGGCCAAGCGGTTGCTTTTGAAGGTGTATAGACTTTCTGTGATGTCCTGCAGCAGGTTATCCTCAAGCTTGGGAACAAATATACCTTTGGCCCGCCAAGTGTCACTGAGGCTGTAATCATCCATCATCAAAGTGGCGGCAAAGGTGCGCAACTGTGCATCTGCCGAATTGACAAAGCGTTGGGAATCGATTTGATGCGACATATCCTCCATCAGGGCACACTGCTCAAAAATACGCTGACACAAGGGATGTACAAAGGACATATTGTCGTTCCTCAACTCGGCAATGATAATTTCCGCCACGGTGTATTCCACAATCTGTTTTTTACCATCCGCTCCGTTTATTTCCTGCGGCACTTTCTCGTTGCCGAAGTCAAGCAGCAACTTTACCAGATGACGCTCCGCCTCAGGGGGTGCCGAAAGATGAGCGGTGAGGGTTGAAAGATTTGAAGCAGAAGGGTCATCGGTTACCGCACTCCTTTCCTCCACCTCGCCTTTGGATCCTCCGGTCTCAGCCTTCCGGTCTTCCGATTTCTTCGCCTCCTCATAGGCTTTCTGCCGTGCCTGACCGGCCGCCTTGGCCACTGCATTCGAAAGAACCTCCTCTCCCACATGGAGCAGATAGGCACACTGACGGACATACTCGGCCCGTTCCAGCATGTCGGTCACCAGCGCAATGCTATGGGCGGTGTCACTGATAAGCTCCGCCTTCTTGATCGGGTCGTCCTTGACACCGTCGAGTAACACACGTGTTTTGAAGAGAATAAAATTATCTTCGTGAGTATTCAGGTAGTCCTGCAACGCTGCCGACCCGTACTTCTGGGCATAGCTATCGGGATCCTCGCCGTCAGGGAAAAGCACCAGACGGACATGCATTCCCTCGGCAAAAAGCAGATCTACCGCCCGAAGGGCAGCCTTGATGCCCGCGGAGTCGCCATCGTAAAGAACCGTGACATTGGGAGTATAGCGTTTGATGAGGCGTATCTGCTCAGTGGTAAGACTCGTACCACATGAAGCCACCGTGTTTTCAACCCCGGACTGATGCATCGAAATAACATCGACATTGCCCTCCACCAGGTAACACTTGCCTGCCTTGGCAATGGCAGCACGGGCTTGGAAGAGTCCGTATAGGATGCGGCTCTTGTTGTAAATGTCCGAGTCGGGTGAATTCACATACTTGGCCGCCTGTTTTTCAGAACTCAGCACACGACCACTGAAGCCCAACACACGTCCCGAGATGCTATAAATGGGGAACATCACACGGCCACGGAAGCGGTCGTACTTCTTACCGGTGTCCTCCTTGTATATCGTCAAGCCTGTCTTTTCCAGCACAGCATCACTGTAGCCATTCTTCAAGGCATGGTCGGTGAAATTGCTCCACTCGTCGAGGCAATAGCCCAAGCCGAACTTCTTGATAATATCGTCGCTCAATCCGCGTTGGCGGAAATAACTCAGTCCCACGGCACGTCCCATCTCGTCATTCCACAACAAATCGGAGAAATACTTCTGTGCAAACTCAGAAACATGGAAAAGACCGTCGCGTTCCGTCTGCCGCTCCTTCTCCTCGGGAGTAAGTTCTTTCTCCTGTATCTCGATATTATACTTGCGAGCTAGCCACTGCAGCGCTTCTACATAGGTGTAATGTTCGTGCTTTTTGAGAAACGACACCACATCGCCCGCTTCACCACAGCCGAAGCATTTAAAAATGCCCTTGGATGGTGAAACATAAAACGACGGAGTCTTTTCATTGTGGAACGGACAACAACCTATATGATTGGCGCCCCGCTTCTTGAGCGATACAAAATCACCAATTACCTCCTCGATGCGAGCCGCATCCATTATGCGCTGTATGGTCTCCTGGTCAATCATTGAAATGAAATGCAAAAATACAACTTTTTTCTGACATGGAACAGAAAAAAAAGCCCGCATTGGACCAATGCGGGCTTGTAGTGCAACTTCGTGAGTCTTACTTCACCACTTCGACAGCTCCATTGTGCTCAATGTTGCCATTGTAGCCACGTGCCGAGAATCGATAGAAGTAAGTGCCGGCAGGCACATCCTTGGGATCCCAGAAGTCCTCGTCTCGGGTGATATTGTCCTTGTGATAGACATGGGTACCCCATTTGTTATAGACATCAAGCGAATTGACAGGGTAACCTTGTCCATCAACCAGATTTCTGATAACAAACCGGTCATTGATGCCATCGCCATTGGGGGTCACCACATTGGGGAACTGCAGGAAGTCATTGACCAGCAGGATGGTGTTCTCAACGGTATCGCGACAATAGACCATGTTGCCCGAGGGGGCCAGATTGTCGGTGCGGGCAATGAGACGCACGCTGTAGAGACCAGACGGGTCATCCTCAATATACTGGGAGAAGTCAAACACAGGATTCTCGTCGGTGACCGTATGGACCGAACGGGGATTGTCAGGATTGTACTGTACCTCCCAGAAGTAGTGGGTATTCTCCGTCTTGGGCGAGGTGCGGTTGTCGAGAGTCACCGTGGGGTGCAATACCGACGGGTAGAGCGGTTCCCAGGCAAAGGCCGCCTGCGGTGCCGGATAGACTGCTATAGACTGCGGGCTGATGACCGAGTCGATACAGCCATCGGCCGAAGTGGCATAGTACTTCAAATCATAGATACCTGCAGCAAATGTGTGGGTAGGACTGGCCAAGGTAGAAGTGACACCATCGCCGAAGTCCCAGAAGTGCTTATCTGCATCTATACTCATGTTCTCGAAGCTCAATGTGAAGGGATCGCAGCCTTCGAAGACGAAGGGGCTTGGCATGAAGCTGGGCAGCGGCTGGCGACGCATACCGATAACCACCGTGTCGCGGGTCTGGCAGACAGTGGAGCCACCTGCCCCCTTGGTGTTGGTCACCTGAACCACATAGGTCACATCACCGCCGGTCTCGGTAGCCGTACGAATGGTGTCGGTGGTGGCAGGATAGGGTGACCACTGGTAGGTGTAATTCTCGGTGGCAGAATGGCGATCAGTGGCATCAAGTATCTTGCTATCGACACCACAAAGGACCGTGTCAGGACCCAAGTCGGGCTGAGGAGTCCAGTAAGAAGTGATTCTGGTGGTTGTATCCCACACGCAACCAAATGCATCATAAACCAACACATCAATGGGGAAAGTGCCAGCGGTGTCGGGCGAAAGAATCCAGCTGACTGTGGGCGATTCTTTGTGCACCTCCAAACCACGGTAATGGCCGAGGTCATAGTCATGATAGATAGAATCGGGCTTGGGTCGCCAAATAAGAGAGTCGAGTCCAACCTCATATTTGCAATCGTTTTCACTGGTATTACAGATATCAAGCGTCCAGTTGAATATCCATCCATTATCTGCACCCCATGTATCATACACACGAATCTTCCAAAGTCCATTCAGGGGACAGCCAACCAATTCTTTAAATGTAGCCCACGGCAGATAGTAGTCAGTTTTGTTCTCGTGGTCACTGGGCTTTTTGGTATTCATCGTACCAGATCCCGGGTTCGTACCTGCATAAGAGAAACCTGCGGGAATGGGAGGGAATGTCACAGGCAAATTGACCATATTGCCAGAAGAAACAATGTAGAAGTTACCAGAAGGATTCAGGCTGGCGGAACTCCATATCGTACCGGCATTGTCACCAGTGACAAGGGTATAGTGGGAATCGCGGCTAAAGCAGTAGTCAAGACCTACACCATACGGATTCTGTAACGAGTCACACTTGTTGGAGCCATCGCTAATGCCCGGCCATCCGCC
>ODAI010157623.1_pt1 | contig 20816 bp, 11 predicted proteins | sample 1539321 | NCBI WGS metagenome assembly ODAI01 (sample SAMN02144231, study PRJEB22623) | gut metagenome | biome: sheep rumen | host: Ovis aries | place: New Zealand
GGACTGGCTTGAAAACATTCAGGATTGGGCTCTGTCCCGTGACCGCTACTGGGGCACACCGCTTCCGGTATGGATCTGCGATGACTGCGGCCATCAGCACGCAATCGGATCCAAGGCCGAACTGAAGGAAATGAGCGACAACTGCCCGGACGATATCGAGCTGCATAAGCCGTTTATCGACAGAGTTACACTGAAGTGCCCGCACTGCGGCGGAACAATGCACCGTGTACCGGAAGTTATCGACTGCTGGTTCGACTCCGGTTCCATGCCGTTCGCACAGCATCATTATCCGTTCGAGAATCAGGAGCTCTTTAAGGCACAGTTCCCGGCAAGCTTTATTTCCGAGGCTGTCGACCAGACACGCGGATGGTTCTATTCGCTGCATGCGATTTCGACGCTCATTTTCCATGAGCCGTGCTTCAAGAACGTTATCGTTCTCGGCCTCGTACAGGATGAGAACGGTCAGAAGATGAGCAAGTCCAAGGGCAATGCCGTCGATCCGATGGAAGCTCTGGCTAAGTACGGCGCTGACGCGATCCGCTGGTACTTCATCGTCAACTCCGCTCCGTGGCTGCCGAGCCGCTTCTATGGCAAGGCTGTTGTGGAAGGACAGAGAAGATTCCTCGGCACGCTTTGGAACACCTATGCGTTCTACGTGCTGTATGCAAATATTGACAACTTTAACCCGAATGACTATAAGCTTGAGTACGATAAGCTTGCGGTTATTGACAAATGGATCCTTTCCCGCCTGAACTCTACCATCAAAGAGGTGGATGCGGATATGACAGCCTATAAGATTCCGGAATCCGGCAAGGCGCTGCAGGCATTTGTTGACGACCTGTCCAACTGGTACGTCCGCCGCAGCCGCAGCCGCTTCTGGGCAGAGGGCATGGAGCAGGACAAGATCAATGCGTACATGACGCTGTACACATGCCTTGTCACACTTTCCAAGCTCGCGGCTCCGATGATACCGTTCATGACGGAAGAAATCTATCAGAATATCGTAGCGGGTATTGATCCGAATGCACCGGAGAGTATTCATCTGTGCGATTATCCGGTCTGCGACGAGTCTATGATCGATCCGGAACTTGAGGCAAATATGGACCATGTTCTCAAGATCGTCGTACTCGGCCGCGCAGCCCGCAACGAGAGCGGTATCAAGAACCGTCAGCCGATCGCTAAAATGATGGTCAAGGCTCCGTTCGACATTCCGGAGTTCTTCCAGAAGATCATCGTGGATGAGCTGAACATCAAGAAGGTCGAACTGACAGAGGATGCCGATAACTTCATTAATTACACCTTTAAGCCGCAGCTCAAGACTGTCGGACCGAAGTTCGGTAAGCTCCTTGGGGGTATCCGCAAGGCTCTTTCCGAGATCGACGGCAAGGCAGCGATGAAGGAACTGAAGGCTGAGGGAGAAATTAAACTCGACATTAACGGAAACGAGGTCGCTCTGTCTGAGGAAGATCTTCTGATCGACATGGCTCAGACGGATGGCTTTGAGACACAGTCCGACGGCAGAAATACAGTTGTTCTCGACAAGACACTCACTCCGGAGCTTCTTGAGGAAGGTTTCGTTCGCGAGCTGATCAGCAAGATTCAGACTATGCGTAAGGAAGCCGGATTTGAGGTCATGGACAGAATCAAAGTCTATGCTTCCGGAAATGAAAAGATTCAGCAGATCATGCTGGACAACAAGGAAACGATTGCCCATGATGTTCTGGCCGATGAATTCATCTTCGGTGAGACAGCCGGCTATACCAAGAATTGGAAGATCAATTCCGAGCCGGTAACGCTCGGCGTCGAGAAGCAGTAAAAGGAAAAAGGAAAGGACGGAAAGAAATTTGGCAAAGAAGAATACCGGACTTATGAAAGGCGGCAGATTTGATAAAAAGAAATTCAAGGACCTGGTCAGATCATCCGTTAAGATGCTTTACAGAAAAGACCTTGAGTATGCATCACAGCAGGAGCTTTATCAGGCAGTAGCCAACGTTATCGAGACAGATATCATCGAGAACTGGATGCAGTCCTGCCGGAGATTTGAAGCAAACAACACCAAGATCGTATATTACCTCTCCATGGAGTTCCTGGTTGGCCGTGCCCTCGGCAACAACCTGCTCAATCTCGGCGAGTATGCAGGCGTTAAGGATGCGCTTGCCGATATCGGTCTCGATCTCAACGCACTGGAAGATCAGGAACCGGATCCGGCACTCGGAAACGGCGGTCTGGGAAGACTGGCAGCCTGCTTCATGGACTCCCTTGCTACGGGCGGCTACCATGCATACGGCTGCGGCATCCGTTACCACTATGGTATGTTCAAACAGAAGATCGTGAACGGTTTCCAGGAGGAAGCTCCGGATAACTGGCTGAAGCACGGCTATCCGTTCGAATTGAAGCGTCAGGAGCATGCTCATGAAGTTCGTTTCGGCGGCAACACCCGTGTAGAGTTCAACCCGAAGAAGGGCAAGAACGATTACATTTATGAGAATTATTCTTCCGTTCGCGCAGTACCTTACGACATTCCGGTTCTCGGTTTCCAGAACGGCGTTGTAGATACACTTCGAATCTGGGATTCCGAGGCGATCGTCGACTTCGAGCTGTCCTCATTTGATAAAGGCCATTATGACAAGGCTGTCGAGCAGCAGAATCTTGCCCGCACGATCACAGAGGTCCTTTACCCGAACGACAACCACTATGCAGGTAAGGAGCTTCGTCTGAAGCAGCAGTACTTCTTCGTATCTGCATCTCTTCAGGAAGCGCTCGCAAAGCATATGAGACATTACGGCACGCTTAAGAACCTGCCGGAGAAGGCTGCTTTCCAGATGAACGATACGCATCCGACGGTAGCAGTACCGGAGCTTATGCGTCTTCTTATGGACGAGTACGGCATGGAGTGGGACGAAGCATGGGATATCACAACAAGAAGCTGTGCTTACACGAACCATACGATCATGGCCGAAGCGCTTGAGAAATGGCCGATCGACCTCTTCTCCCGCCTGCTTCCGCGTGTATATCAGATCACAGAGGAGATTAACCGCAGATTTGAAAATCAGATCCGCGAGAAATATCCGAATGACGTACACAACAAGATCCGCAACATGGGTATCATCTATGACGGACAGATCCGCATGGCATACCTTGCCATCGTCGGCGGTCACTCCGTAAACGGCGTTGCTGCGCTTCATACACAGATCCTGAAGACAGACGTACTGAAAGACTTCTACGAGATGATGCCGGAGAAGTTCAATAATAAGACAAACGGCATCACCCAGAGACGTTTCCTCCTCCACGGCAATCCGCTTCTCGCAGAATGGGTAACGGAGCATGCAGGAGAAGAGTGGATGACAGATCTGTCTACGATCTCCGCTCTGAAGCTTTATGTGGATGACGAGAGAGCTCAGCAGGAGTTCCTCCGCATCAAGTTCCGCAATAAGCAGCGTCTTGCCGAGTACATTCAGGAGCATAACGGCATCGATGTTGACCCGTATTCGATTTTCGACGTACAGGTAAAGCGTCTGCATGAGTACAAGAGACAGCTTCTCAACATTCTGCATGTTATGTACCTGCGCAACAGACTGCTTGAGAATCCGAATATGGAGTTCTATCCGAGAACATTCATCTTCGGTGCGAAGGCTTCCGCGGGTTACAAGGTTGCCAAGCTGATCATCAAGCTGATCAACTCCGTAGCGGATTCTGTCAATAATGATCCGGCACTTCAGAACAAGCTGAAGGTCGTCTTCATTGAGGACTATAAGGTTTCCAACGGCGAGATCATCTTCGCTGCGGCAGACGTTTCCGAGCAGATTTCCACGGCTTCCAAGGAAGCTTCCGGAACAGGTAACATGAAGTTCATGCTGAACGGCGCACCGACAATCGGTACAATGGACGGCGCAAATGTCGAGATCGTTGAGGAAGTCGGCGAAGAGAACGCATTCATCTTCGGTCTGTCCTCCGATCAGGTCATCAACTTTGAGCATAACGGCGGTTACAACCCGAATGACATTTTCAATAATGATCATGAGATCCGTCAGGTGCTTGTACAGCTGGTGAACGGTACATTTGACAAGGATACAGAGCTCTTCCGCCCGATTTACGATTCTCTTCTGACGAATCGTTTCGGCCCGGCAGACAGATACTTCATCCTTGCTGACTTCCGCTCCTATGCTGAGGCACAGACGAGAGTGGAGAAGGCTTATCGCGACAGAAAGGGCTGGGCTAGAATGGCCATGATGAACACAGCCTGCGCAGGTAAGTTCTCATCCGACCGTACAATTAAGGAATATGTTGACGAGATCTGGCATCTGGATTCCGTTAACGGCAAATAAACAGATCGCCTCCCGTACATTGCCTTATTCGCAATCAGAGCATGCGGGAAGTATAATGAAGTATAATAGATTAATAAGAGCTAAAAGAGAGCTGTCGTCTGTGGCAGCTCTCTTACTGCGTATGGGGAGAGGGATCTTCAGGCGCGTCCGGAATACCGATCGGGAATACCGAAGCAGCGGCCGGACCTGCATATACTTCGGTAATTGCGGGGCGAGGCAGGCCGGCAGTCGGCTCGGGAATACCGAAGCAGTGGCCGGACCTGCATATACTTCGGTAATTGCGGGGCGAGGCAGGCCTGCAGTCGGCTCCGGAATACCGAAGCAGCGGCCGGACCTGCATATACTTCGGTAATTGCAGGGCGAGGCAGGCCGGCAGCCACCTCGGTTTACGGAAGGATGAGACGCTGTACTGGACAGAGAAAAAGCAGTATGTTAAGATAGTCATAATTATGGGGATTTGTGCCCATTAACATTTATCTTTCCTAAATGTTGGGGAGACACTCCGCGAGGATGCACAGGATTCGATTCGGTTTGGAATTATCTCAGCTGACGCTGACCCGAATCCGCGCCAAGTCTCGCGAGCGAGACTTGAAATAAGAGGTGAAACGAGTGGATAAGGCTGAATACAGAATTAAACTGGAACAGATCAACAGTCTGGCAGAAGCCGGCGATTTCAAGGGAGCCGCCGCTGTGGTTGACACGATTGACTGGAGACATGTCAAGAGTGTACGAACGCTCTGTATGGTCGGTGAAATTTATGAGGCAAATAAGCGCTACGAAGACAGTAAGCGTGTTCTTCAGTATGCCTATAAACGCTCATCCATCAGTAAAACAGTGCTTTACAGGCTTGCGGAGATCAACATCCGCACAGGTGATTATGATGAGGCTAAGCGCTATTATCATGAGTTCGAGCAGCTGTCACCTAATGATACATCCAGATATATTCTGAAGTATAAGCTCCTTAAGGCGGAAGGGGCTGCTCTTGATGACCAGATCGCGGTCCTCAAAGAGTACAAGGAGCGTGAGTATACGGAGCGGTGGGCTTATGAGCTCGCAAAGCTCTATATGAAAAACGGACAGAAGCAGAAGTGCATCGAAGAGTGCGACGAGATGATTCTTTGGTTCGCGGAAGGCAAGTATGTCACGCGCGCCATGGAGCTGAAAATGAAGCTCCGTTCGCTCTCCGATTCACAGAAGAAGAAATATAATGAGAGATATGCGGCTGAAGAGAAGGAGAGTGCGGAAGAAGCTATTCTGGAGGAATCCATGACTGCTGACGAACGCATTTCCAAAGCGGCAGATCTCGCTGTGGATGAGGAAGAAGCCGCAGCGCAGGAAGCAGACAAAGGCAGGAAGCTTTCCGCAGCGGAGATGATCCATAAGATGGATATCGCAGCGGATGAGACGGTCAGTTCCGCTTTAAGCGATGACCGCACAGCACCGAAACCGGTCACAGTGCCCGAAGAAGTCGAGCCTGTCAGGGTAATTGAGGAGACTGTGGCAACGGAAGCTGCCGAGGAGAAAGCCTGGGAGGCTATGAAGAGTGCACCGCAGACGGTCGGGAATAAAGTTGTTGCAACCGCGGAAGAGACTGAGGAAGCTGCCGGTGAGGCTGCTGCAACTACCGAAGAGACTGTTGTTGAAGCTGGTGAAGAGATTGCGGCATTTACAGAAGAGGCTGCTGAAGCCGCCGAAGAGGCTGTTGAAGTTACCGATGAGCCTGCAGGAGCCGCAAAAGAAGCCGTCGAAGCTGCCGCCGTGGCATCTGCCGCAAAGGCTGCCGCACTCGCACGGGAATCCGCAGTGCAGGCAGGTGAGGATGCTGCCGAGGAAGCTGCATGGAAGGCGCAGGCAGAGATGACATCCGGGATTGCGGAAAGAAAGATTTCAGCAGTGCAGGAGACGGAAGGAGCAGCGCTGGCTGACGCTGAGGAGGAAGCTGCATGGAAGGCAGCTGTAGCAAGAGAATCGGCACAAGCTGCAGCTGAGAAGACTGCTGAGATAGCTGACGGTACAGACAAGATTGCTGAGAAAGCTGCTGAAGAAGCCAAAGCGGAGGCAGTTGAGGCTTCAGAGACTGAGAAAACAGCAGAGAAAACGGTAGCAGAAACCGCAGAGACTGATAAAAACGCTGAGCAAGCGGCAGCAGAAGCCGCAGATACCGAGACGACCGCTGAGGAAGCGGCGGATGAAACAGTAGAAATTGACTGGGATATCGTTGATGAAGATTTTGAGTCAGACGCCGAAACAGAGGAGGAATCTTCGGAAGATATAGAGGAAGCCGATGCGGTAGAAGCAGATGAGCCGGAAGAAGAACCGGTTCCGCTCACTCCCGAAGAGATGGCGAAGAATGCCGATGAGGAAGCTGAGCGCGCTCTGCAGGAGATGATGGCGTCATTCCTGAATGAGTTTGCCGTATCCGGCAGCGAGTACAAGATGACAACGGACATCATTCCCGATGAGGATGATGTTCAGGGAGACGTTGTACCGGAAAAGAAGGGCAGGGATGACAGAGAGCAGATGCTCGGTAAAGAGACGGATGAGTCTCTCGGCCTCACCCGCACCGAGAGTTTCCAGGAACAGCTGAAGAAAGCTCTCGAAGAAGGAGGCAACTTCGAGGAGGCAAGCCAGATCGTCATTTCCGAAGAACTCGAGAGTCCGGAAGTCGCTGCAAAACGCACGGTCATGACGGCTCACGGCCTTGAATATGATCCTACTGCGGAGCTTGAAGACGAAATGGATGAGGAAGAGGCCGCGGAGGATGAGGAGAATCCGGACGAAGAGGTATCTGAGGAGGCTGAGGAGTCGGATGACAACGAAGAGCTGACCGGCGAAGTGGAAGATAACGACACGGATGATAGTGAAGAACTGACTTCTGACGGGGATGAACCTGAGGATGAGTCGGAGGATGAGAGCGGGGAGCCATTTGCGGAGGATACTGACTCCGATGAGACCGAGGGAAGTTCGGAAGATGAAGCTGATGAGACCGAATCGGCTGAAGAGGAGCCTGAGGAAGAGCCCGAACCGGAACCGGTTGCTCCTGCACCGAAGATTCTTGAGCGCGTCGAAGTTATTCCGAGAAAGTTCACCGAGGAAGAAGAGATTCTCTTCTCTTACTTCACAGATATACCCGGAATCAGCCAGCAGGCTACACTGGCACTTGCGGATATTCACAATAACGCGGGAGATAAGACGTCCAAATCCGGCAATGTCCTCATTATGGGAAGACAGCTTTCCGGCAAGACACGTCTTGCCGACGCACTGATTTGCGCGGCCTGCATGGATCTGAATATCGAGGCGGCGAAGGTCGCCAAGGTAATCGGTGAAGATCTGAACGACAAGGATGCGGCCGAGATCGTTGACAATATGGCGGGTGGTTTCCTGCTTATCGAGGGCGCCGGAAGCCTCAGCGATGAGTTCGTCGAGAACCTTAACAAGGCGATGGAATTCCGCACGGATAGCCTTGTCGTCATTCTCGAGGATGAGAAGGCGGACCTCATGAATATGCTCAAAAAACATGAGGACTTTGCAAAGAAATTCACATCTACGATCATCATACCGGTATTTACGAATGATGAGCTGGTGACATTTGCGAGAACGTATGCAAATGAACAGGGCTACAAGCTCGACGAGATGGGCACGCTTGCCCTGTACACTATGATCGGTGAAAATCAGAAAGATACCGAGCCGGTCGTCGTCGGCAAGGTCAAGAAGATGGTAGACCGCGCAATTGAGCGCTCAAAGGGTCCGAAGATTGCGTCCCTCTTCCGGAAGAATGCGACGGCGGAGGATGGCAGGATCTGGCTGAGAGAGAAGGATTTCAGATTCTAAAGAAAGAATTTTTACCTGCAATGAGGAAGGCGCTTCGCATGTTCGCGGTGTGGAGAGAACACACAGAGGTTCCTGATTCTTACGGGTGCTGTACAATACCGGTTTTCATGTGCTATTTTGCAGTGAAGACCGGTATTCTTTAGAGGAAACGCTTTCCGAATTTGATCAGAACAATTTGGCAAGGAGGATATAATCATGCCGACCCCCTATCTGGGAAACCGCGCGCGCTGCACCGCGGTGCTGAAGAAATACGGTTTCTCTTTCCGTAAGAAATATGGGCAGAATTTTCTGATAGATGAGTCCGTGCTGGAGGGAATCATTGACACGGCTGAGATCACGAAGGATGACTTTGTGTTGGAGATCGGACCGGGAATCGGCACGCTGACACAGTATCTGGCAACTTACGCCGGCAGAGTGTGTGCTGTGGAGATCGACCGCGCACTGCTTCCGATTCTGGAGGATACGCTGAGCGGGTGGGACAACGTCACGGTCCTGAATGCGGACATTTTGAAAACGGATATCCGGGCGATCGCGGAGAAGGAAAATGGCGGAGCGCCTCTCAAGGTATGCGCAAATCTTCCGTATTATATTACAACCCCCATATTGATGGGGTTGTTCGAGAGCGGAGCGCCGTTTTCACAGCTGACGGTCATGGTGCAGAAGGAGGTCGCAGAGCGTATGATCGCGGAGCCCGGAAGCAAGACCTACGGTGCGCTTTCGCTGGCCGTCCGCTATTACACGGATCCGGAGATTTCTTTCATCGTGGAGCCGGAATCTTTCATGCCGAGGCCGAAGGTGGAGAGCGCTATCGTCCACATGAAACGGCACAGCACGCCGCCGGTCAGTGTAAAGGATGAGAAGATGTTGTTCGACGTCATCCGCGCGTCCTTTAACGAGAGGAGGAAGACTCTTCAGAACGGGATTGCAAATTATGCGGGATTCTCCTATTCCAAAGAACAGGTGGGGGAAGCGCTTGACAAATGCGGCCTTGAGCGCACGGTGCGCGGCGAGAAGCTCTCGCTCGAGGAATTTGCACGCCTTGCGGATGTGCTTTCCGAGATGTGAGCGTACCCGTATGTCGGCTGCGCGGCATTGTCTGCGTTCTTAACATTTTCGTGCTTCCGAGGTATGAGAGGAACCTGCGCGGTTCATTCCGAACAGGTGAAGATGACGGATACGGTGTTCACAGATATTTCAGAGATTTCTGCTATCATGAAAACGATCTGCTGATTGGTTTTATGCAGAGAATCCTGCTCAGGCATCAGATTCCTTATTCAGTCCTGACCGGTTTTTTCAGACTGTGTTTCGGAAAGGATTTACCTGTAAGCCGGGATCGGAAAGGAGTATTGTATGAATTTAAAAAGAATAGCCGTCCTGTCGGTGGCGTTTGTCACGGCGGCGGGTGCACTTATGCAGCCTGTGTCGACAATTGCAGCTACGAAACCCTATGTTGCTCTCGGAGCGGATCTCGATGCCGGCCAGAGAGCGACCGTCCTTCAGCTCCTCGGTGTGTCCGAGGCGGATCTTGCGGGTGATACGGTCGTTACGGTGACAAATGCCGAAGAACATGAATATCTCGACGCGTATGTCGCGTCCGGCGTGATCGGCACCAACGCCCTCTCGTCATGCAAGGTCGTTGTGGAACCGTCCGGTCATGGCATCTCGGTCGAGACCCACAACATTACTTACTGCACGCCGTCCATGTATGAAAATGCGCTTGCCACCGCGGGCATGAAGAACGCTTCCGTTACGGTTGCCGGCCCGTCGCCGATTTCCGGAACGGCCGCGCTGGTAGGAGCTATGAAGGCTTACTCAAAGATTTACGGAAAGGTCATTGACCCGCAATATATTGACGGAGCGACGGACGAGCTCGTCACGACCGGATCCATAGCGGAAGCACTCGGAGATCCGGAGAAGGCAGCACAGCTGATTGCGGCTGTTAAAGAGATCATTGTTGTGCAGAACATCACGAATGAGGGAGATATTTACGTAACGATCAATAATGTCTCCGAGCAGATGGGAATCGAGCTGACGGAAGAACAGAAACAGCAGATTATCTCTCTTATGCAGAAGATTGCGGCGCTTGATATTGACGCTGCCACTCTGACGGAACAGGCAAAGGGTATTTATGAGGATCTGAAATCGAGCGGTCTCGATCTTTCACAGTACGGGATCACGGACGAGGATGTGAACGGATTCTGGGCGCTTCTCAAGAGCCTGTTGGAACGGATCCTGAGCATATTCAGAGGAGAAGGCTGAGGCCGGGAATCCGATTAGGATTATGTCAGATAGCGCTGATTTAATCTCTGACGCAGAATTCTCGTGACTTAAGTCGTGAGATGAATGCGCAAAATGATACTTGTCTCTGACATGGGATACAAACCCGCGTGAGTGAGGTTCGATTTGTGAAAATGCACAAAAATTTCAGAATGATTTCGTATAGTTTGTGAAAATCAACGATAAAAGTCCGAAAGTTCATAATTTGTTCATATTTATCTGATAGTATAACAATATCAAATACGAAGACCAAGTGAGTAAACCTCACAACAATTTTTCATAATAATTGCCCCGGTGGTTCTCCACCGGGGCACTCCTCTTTTATAGGGATATTCGATTAATAGTTCTCAGCTCTTCTCTCAAAGTAAGCCTTCGGATGTGCACATACCGGACATACTTCCGGCGGCTCCTTGCCTTCAAAGATGGCGCCGCAGTTCCTGCACTTCCAGAGAGTTCCCTCTTCGTTGCTCTCGAAGGTAGCTCCTTCTTTGAGATGGTTCAGGACCTGGTTGTAGCGCTCCTCATGTCTCTTCTCAACATCTGCGACCAGGAGGAATTTCTCTGCCAGTTCGTCAAAGCCTTCTTCTTTGGCTTCATTTGCCATGCGGACATACATATCTGTCCACTCTTCGTTCTCGCCGGCTGCCGCTGCGGTCAGGTTGGCTTCAAGGTCACCGATTCCTTCGAGCTCTTTGAACCAGATTTTTGCATGTTCTTTTTCCTGATCAGCTGTCTCAAGGAAGATCGCTGCGATCTGCTCGTAACCGGCTTTCTTTGCCTGGGATGCGAAATAGGTGTATTTGTTGCGTGCCTGAGATTCGCCTGCAAAAGCTTCCCAGAGATTCTTTTCTGTTTTTGTTCCTGCGTATTTGTTTGCCATACAATACTCCTTTCCTTGTGGCCCTGTCAGGAGGCAGGGCTTTATTTTCGCTTTCATAGCAGAATTATGTCACGGAATTTTAGCGAATGCAAGGGGAGCATGTCTGCTCCCCTGCTGATATCATGATTTGTAGATGTAATGTTGCAGATGCAACGTGAACTGCTCTTTAGCCGAAGTATCTGTCAAGCAGGCCCTTGAAAGCTTTGCCATGACGAGCCTCGTCGCGAGCCATCTCATGTACTGTGTCATGGATTGCATCGAGGTTGAGGGCTTTTGCTCTCTTTGCGAGATCTGTCTTGCCGGCTGTTGCACCGTTCTCAGCATCTACGCGAAGCTGAAGATTCTTCTTTGTGCTGTCTGTGACGACTTCGCCGAGAAGCTCAGCGAATTTAGCAGCATGTTCTGCTTCTTCAAATGCAGCCTTCTCATAGTAGAGACCGACTTCCGGATAGCCTTCGCGGAAAGCAACGCGAGCCATTGCAAGGTACATACCGACTTCAGAGCACTCGCCTTCGAAATTGGAACGGAGATCTGCTTTGATGTCTTCCGGAACATCCGATGCAACGCCGACTACATGCTCTGATGCCCATGTCATTTCTTCGCTCTGCTTAACGAACTTCTCAGCCGGAACCTTACATACCGGGCACTTTTCCGGAGGAGTGTCACCTTCATGAACATAACCACATACTGAACATACCCATTTTGCCATAACCATTTCTCCTTACTTTATTAAAATTGAGACAAATGCCTTTGTCTCTCGGTGTGCCGCTCCGATTCTGTTATTTCTGCTGAAATGGTGCGTCAACAGACCGAATGACACATTGATTTCTGATTACATGTACACGATATCATAAAATGCAAGAATAGCCAATGCTAACTGAGATTGAATCTCATGTTTTGTTTCCTTGATACATATAAAGAAAAAAGGTATACTGTATTGATAACCGGCGAAAAAAGGATTCGTATGGATGGAAGCCGGCAAACCTTCGGCGGATTGCAGACGTGCGCAGTGGAAGGCACCTTGGCGCCGCGCACGTCGCGGCAGGAACGCCGAGGCGTTCTTGAAGATGATATAATTTTCAGAAAGAAGGTATATCAGTGAGTATAATTGTCTGGTGGTTATTTACAGCAGCTCTCGGTCTGGGCTTTATGCCTCTCACGGGACTTATATTTCGAAGGTTCGAGGACCGGGGCTGGATATTTTCTAAATCTATAGCGATTCTGATTTCGTCTATGGTGTTTTTCTGGTTGAACAGTATGCATATACTGAAATTCGTTCAGCTCAACATGCTGATCGTCACCGTCGTGCTGTTTGCCCTGAATATTGCGCTGTTCTTCAAGCTGAAGATGGAAACACTGTTCAGTGAGGCCAACTATGTTCTGATCGCAGTTGAGGAAGTCCTGTTCCTCTTCATTTACCTTATATGGGTGTGGATCATCGGCTTTAAGCCGGAAGCCTACGGTACGGAGAAATTCATGGACTACGGTTTCCTGACGTCCATGATGAGATCACTCTGGCTGCCGTTCGAGGATATGTGGTATTCCGGTGAACCGATCAACTATTATTATGGCGGACAGTATGTTACAGCCTGGATGATCAAGCTGACAGGCATCAATGTCGGCATCGGGTACAATGTGATGCGCGCGCTGGTCACGACATTTTCTTTCTGCGCTCCGTTTTCTCTGGTCTGGCAGCTGATGCGGGATCGATTCGGGAAGCTGGGAAAGGAAGCTCCGTGGGTCTCAGCGACGATTGCCGGATGGGCTGTCGCATTCTGCGGAAATTTTCATTACGTTATCTACGGTATTATCAAACCGCTCATCTACAGCGCGAGGGGGGATGAGTACTCTTACTGGTTCCCGGATTCCACGCGTTATATAGGATATGATCCGGATCTTCCGGATAAGACGATTCATGAATATCCCGCTTACTCCACGGTTCTCGGTGACCTGCATGCGCACTATCTTGATATTCTCTTTGTGGTCGCAGTCACGGCTATCGCTTATGCCTACGCGCAGAAGATTCTTGCGGAGACAGATCTTTCCCGCAAGCCGAAGCGGATCACCACAAAGAGTCTGCTTATTGAGATCCTTGCACAGCCGGAGATTATTCTGATCGGTTTCTTCACGGGAATATTCCGTTTTACAAATTTCTGGGATTTTCCGATATATTTCGTTGTTTGCGGCTCTATAGTATTCTTTATGAATCTGTGGAAGTATCAGAAGGATCTTGTCCGATTTGCGGTCGTCATGGCGGGTCAGGCGGCGGAGGCATTTGTCATTGGGTATATCGCATGCCTTCCCTTCACAATGAATTTTGACCAGATTTCTTCGGAAATCGGTCTGTGTACAACGCACACGGTGCCCTACCAGTTCCTGGTTTTGTGGGGACTTCCGATGGCGGTGCTCGCCGGATTCATCCTCATGATCGTTCTTGAGCAAAGGAACTATTTTGCGGAAATGCGTGCATCGTCCGCTGTTCGCAGTGCAGCGGCAGACAATGCAGACGGTTCGGTCGAAGCCGGAGCTGATGCTGACGGCAAGGATGACCGGATATCAGCCGCGGGTGCAGTTAAAGATCAGAAACTCATGACGGAAGCGGTATCGGACGGCGAGAGTTTGGAGGCGGAAGAGGCGGCAGACGATGAGAAGCCTGCAGAGCTGTTTGAGGAAAAGCCGGCGATGAGTGACGCTGAGGAGGCGGAGCAGGAGAGAAAGACGGCTGCGAGAGCATTTGCCCGGCTGAAATTCCGGAAAAATGCCACGGACGAGGAGAAGAAACAGGCACTCGACGAGGGACCTATGATCGAGGATTCCCCGGACGACGGCAGGGTGCTGTTCGGCTTGTATCTGCCGGATCTTGCGGTGATTCTGATCGGTCTGTGTGCGCTGGGACTCATCCTCATGCCGGAGGTCATCTATGTGAAGGATATTTACGGCGGAGAACATTACCGCGCCAATACGATGTTCAAGCTGACATATCAGGCATTCATCCTGTTCGGCATGATGATGGGATATGTGATCGAGAGATGCTACCTCCGCGGAAGAAGAGCCGGAAGGATCTTTTCGATCGTCGCGCTGGTGCTGGTCGTGTTCACGGCGGGATATATCTTTAAGAGTATTGACTCATGGTTCGGGAATGTCTTCAAGAGCAATAACCGGATCAGCACAGACGCATCGGTCTTTGTGGACGAGTCGATGAGCACGGACTTTGACGCCATCAGCTGGCTCAACAATAAGGTCACCGGACGGCCCGTGGTATTGGAGGCGCCGGGCGACAGCTATACGGATTATCAGCGTGTTTCCGTTGCGACGGGACTTCCTACGGTACTGGGCTGGTACGTCCATGAATGGCTGTGGAGAAACGATACGGATTCGCTGAACGTCAGGGCTGCAGATTGCCAGACGATTTACACGTCGCAGGATGAGGAGACGGTGCGGCAGCTGATCGATAAGTATAATATTTCATATATTTATATCGGGCAGCTGGAGCGGCAGAAGTACCCGGATCTCAATGATTCCCTGCTCCAGAGTCTTGGGCAGGTGGCGTATTCGGACGGCGAGACTACTTACATCATGAGAACCGCTCCGCGAACCTCATGATCGAGTTGCGGGCGATTTCATCGCCCTTTTGCCGGGTGTTCCTTACGGAATGTCCGACAGGGCCTATCATGAAGGTACGGTAATGGGTGCGTGTTGCGCAATAGCTCAAAAGAGAGTATGATTGTAGCGATACCCGGAAATTCCAGGTATTTTGCAAAAAGAGGAGGAGTGCAGAATGAAGGACAGAGGAAAATATTACATCACGACGGCCATCGCCTACACATCAGGCAAGCCGCATATCGGAAATACGTATGAGATCATTCTGGCCGATGCTATCGCCCGCTTTAAGCGTCAGGAAGGATACGATGTCTTCTTCCAGACCGGTACGGATGAGCATGGTCAGAAGATTGAGAATAAAGCAAATGAAGCCGGCGTCTCCCCGAAAGCCTACGTTGACAAGACGGCAGGGGAAGTCCGCAGGATTTGGGACCTCATGAATACTTCTTATGATAAGTTCATCCGCACAACGGACGAAGATCATGAGAGACAGGTCCAGAAGATATTCCGCAAGATGTACGAGAAGGGCGACATCTACAAGGGTTCCTATGAGGGAATGTACTGTACCGCGTGCGAGTCCTTCTATACGGAGTCACAGCTCGTGGACGGCAAGTGCCCGGACTGCGGAGGAGAAGTCTCTCCGGCATCCGAGGAAGCGTATTTCTTTAAGATGAGCAAATACGCCGACCGTCTGATTGAGCACATCAACACACATCCCGAATTCATTCAGCCGGAATCCCGCAAGAATGAGATGATGAACAACTTCCTTCTCCCGGGTCTGCAGGATCTGTGTGTTTCAAGAACATCTTTCACATGGGGTATCCCGGTCGATTTCGATCCGAAGCATGTCACCTATGTATGGCTGGATGCGCTGACCAACTACATCACGGGTATCGGATATGATGCGGACGGCAACCATACCGAGCGCTTCAAGAAGTATTGGCCGGCGGACCTCCATCTGATCGGTAAGGATATTATTCGTTTCCATACTATTTACTGGCCGATCTTCCTTATGTCTCTGGACGTTCCGCTTCCGAAGCAGGTCTTCGGCCATCCGTGGCTGCTCCAGAGCGGCGGCAAGATGAGCAAGTCCAAGGGCAATGTTATCTACGCGGACGATCTGGCAGGAATCTTCGGCGTTGACGCGGTTCGTTACTTCGTCCTTCACGAGATGCCGTTTGAAAATGACGGCGTCATCTCCTGGGAGCTGATGGTCGAGCGCATGAACTCCGAGCTTGCCAATACAATGGGCAATCTCGTGAACCGTACAATCGCCATGAGCAACAAATATTTCGGTGGCGTTGCCGAGAACCGGGGCATTTGCGACGATCAGGGCATCGATGATGACCTGCACGCTCATATGACAGCTGCTGTCGGCAAGGTCGAGGAGCACATGGACAGACTTCATGTTGCGGATGCGCTGACAGAGATATTCAATCTCTTCAAGAGATGCAATAAGTATATCGATGAGACAGAGCCGTGGAAGCTTGCAAAGGATGAGGCTGCGCAGGACAGACTGGCAACAGTGCTCTACAATCTGCTTGACGGCATCACGACCGGTGCGTCCCTTCTTCAGGCCTTCATGCCGGAGACAGTCGAGAAGATTTTTGCGCAGATCAACGCTTCTGTTGTAGATCTTGAAGATCTCACACACGTCGGAAACTATCCGTCGGGCAATAAGGTGACGGATAAACCGGAGATCCTGTTCGCAAGAATGAAGGTCGAGGATGTTCTGAAGCAGGTCGAGGTAATTGAGGAAGCCCAGAAGGCTGCACTTGCACCGAAGACGGAGGAGAAAGCGGAGGAAAAGGCTGAGGAGAAAGCTGAGGCCGAGGCCGCTCCGATAGAGCACAAGGAGATATGCACATACGACGATTTTGCGAAGTGCGAATTCCGCGTCGGCGAAATCATAGCATGCGAAGCCGTAAAGAAATCAAAGAAGCTTCTCTGCTCTCAGGTCAAAATCGGACCGAACGAGACGGTTCAGATCTGCTCCGGACTCCGTCCGAAGTACACACCGGAAGATATGGTGGGCAAGAAGGTCATGGTCATCGTGAATCTCGCACCGCGGAAGATGGCAGGGCTTGAGAGCCAGGGCATGATTCTCTGCGCTGAGGATGCGGAGGGCAATCTTTCCCTGATGACGCCGGAGAAGAGCGAGTTCTCGGCGGGATCGGAGATTTGTTAAGGAATACACATGATAATAGATACACACGTACACTATGACGACGAGGCCTTTGATGCGGATCGGGAGGAGCTCATCGGGTCACTGCAGGAGAATAATATCGGCATAGTGATAGACATCGGTTCTACGAAGGAGAGCCTGCCGAAGATCCGCAGCCTGATGGAACAATACGATTTTGTCTACGGAGCAATGGGTCTGCATCCGGATGAAATCGGAGATCTCACAGAGGAGTTGCTCGGGGAACTCCGTGAGGACATGAAGAACCCGAAGGTTCTCGCTGTCGGTGAGATCGGACTCGATTATTACTGGAACAAAGAGGAGCAGGAGCTGCAGAAGGCGGCTTTTCGAAAGCAGATCAATCTGGCACTGGAGTGCGGTAAGCCGGTCGTAATCCACTCGAGGGAGGCAGCGGCGGATACGCTGGAGATTCTTCGGGAAATGTACGGAAAGGGCTCTCTGTGGGAGGCGCTGCACGGGTCAGCACCGGCTGCATCAGGCACGGCAAGCGGTCCGACTGAGCGAAAAGGCGTCATGCACTGCTACTCTTATTCGGCGGAACAGGCCCGAATCTATACACGAGAACTCGGGTTCTATCTGGGAATCGGCGGTGTCGTAACGTTCAAAAATGCCAAAAAGATCAAGGAAGTCGTGGCGGACACGCCGCTTGAGTACATAATACTTGAGACGGACTGCCCGTATCTTGCTCCGGTGCCTTACCGGGGAAAGCGGAATTGCTCACTGTATCTGCCGTATGTGGTGCAGGCGATCGCTGAGCTGAAGGGTGTGAGCCCGGAAGAGGTCGAGCGGATTACCGAGGAAAATGCGCGGCGGCTGTTCCTGTTTTCCTAACTTCCTGAGAGTCTGCCGGCACATTTCCGATAAGATTGCTAAAAGTCGATTACGGATTGTTTCATGCTTACGCACTCCCACAATCCTGTCCTACATTCGTAATTCGTGAGGCCTTTCCCCCACTGCTTGCTCATGTAGGATGTGCTCAAGTATCATAATATTACACAAAAGATATGGTAAAATTGCCGAATTATACAAATTGAATATCAATTTCACGAAATGGGGTGCATGAAATACATTTACATGCACCCCATTTAAGTTTATAATAATACATATAATGTCCCCGTGTATCTGGGGGAATTTCGGCATAATGCACTAAATAAAGGAGAAGCAGCTTCTGCTGCGAAAGAAGAGGTAATCCTATGGAAAATGAATATCTGTTTTCAGAACTGGATCAGTATCTTTTCGGTCATGCTACGCACTACGATCTTTATAAGAAGCTCGGTGCGCACCCCACCACCATCGACGGAGTAGACGGAACCTACTTTGCAGTGTGGGCTCCGAATGCACAGCGTGTATCTGTTATCGGTGAGTTCAATGACTGGGATACTGAGGCGAACATCATCACAAATGAAGATGACATCGGCGTATGGCAGGGGTTCATTCCCAATGCGAGAGCCGGCCAGATGTACAAGTACTTTATCATCGGTTACCAGGGCGAGCACCTTTACAAAGCCGATCCGTTCGGAAATCAGGCTGAGCTCCGTCCGGGCACAGCATCCGTTATTGCAGATCTCCGCAATCTGAAATGGACGGATTCCGCATGGATGAAGAAACGCCAGAAATTTGATATTAAGAGTGATCCGATGGTCATCTATGAATGCCATATCGGTTCCTGGATGAAGCATCCCGAATCAGCCGGAAGAGGCAAGGAAGGCTTCTACAATTATCGTGAGTTCGCTGAGAAAGCAGCCGACTACTGCAAGGACATGGGCTACACTCATATCGAGCTGATGGGTATTGCCGAGCATCCGTTTGACGGATCCTGGGGATATCAGGTCACGGGTTATTATGCACCGACATCCCGCTACGGAACTCCGAACGACTTCCAGTATATGGTCAACTATTTCCATAAGAAGGGAATCGGCGTCATCCTTGACTGGGTACCGGCTCACTTCCCGAAAGACGCCGCAGGTCTTGCATGTTTCGACGGAACAGAACTCTATGAGCACAAGGATCCTCGTCAGGGCGAGCATCCGGACTGGGGTACCAAGATTTATAATTACGGCCGTCCGGAAGTCAAGAACTTCCTTATGGCCAATGCCCTCTATTGGGTCGAATTCTTCCATGTCGACGGTCTGCGCGTAGACGCTGTCGCTTCCATGCTGTATCTGGATTACGGTAAGAAGGACGGCGAATGGGTCGCAAACAAGTATGGTGAGAATAAGAACCTCGAAGCAATCGAGTTCTTTAAACATATGAACTCCTGCCTGCTCGGCCGAAATAAGGGTGCTGTCATGATCGCTGAGGAATCCACCGCATGGCCGAAGGTAACAGCCAAGGTCGAGGAAGACGGACTCGGATTCTCCATGAAGTGGAACATGGGCTGGATGAATGACTTCCTTGAGTACATGAAGCTCGACCCGTTGTTCCGCAAGGGCAACCATTATAAGATGACATTCTCCACATCTTATGCATACAGCGAGAATTACATTCTTGTTCTCTCACACGATGAGGTCGTTCATCTGAAGTGCTCCATGTGGAGCAAGATGCCGGGCATCTATGAGGACAAGTTCCACAACCTGCGTGCAGGTTATACATATATGATGGGTCACCCGGGCAAGAAGCTTCTCTTCATGGGCCAGGAATTCGGTCAGCAGAGAGAGTGGAGCGAGGAGCGTGAGATCGACTGGTTCCTACTCGAGACGGATCTGAACAAGCAGCTGCAGGATTATGTACGCGATCTGTGGAAGATGTATGCGAAGTATCAGTGCCTCCATGGAACAGACTACGATCCGCTCGGATTCGAATGGATCAATGCTGATGACGCTGACCGCAGTATCTACAGCTTCATGCGTAAGTCCTCCGACGGCAAGAAGAATCTTCTGTTCGTCCTGAATATGACTCCGATGGCTCGTCCGGATTACAGATGCGGCGTTCCGGTTCTCGGCAACTATAAGCTGGTCCTTAACTCCATGGATCCGAAATATGGCGGAACAGCGGAGAGAGCGAAGAAGACCTACAAGGCTACCGAGGGCGAGTGCGACAACAGACCGTACGCTATCGCTTATGATCTTCCGGCATACGGATGTGCGGTATTCGAGTTCGATTATGTGACAGACGAACCGAAGAAGACAGCGAGAAAGAAAGCTGTCAAGAAGGCCGCTGCTGAGATCGGCGAGAAAGCTGCAGAAGCTGGCGAGAAGGTCGTTGAAGAGGTTAAGAAGACAACGAGGAAGAGAGCCACGAAGAAGAAAGATGCCGAAGAATAATCGGTTGGAACTGCCCACATGTCATTTTCATGATTGCGACAGTGGTCTACGCATGGAGTGGGGATATTAGTAATTGCTTTATAACCGGCTGGGTAACACCAGCCGGTTTCTTTTCTTCATGGCGCAATACTCTTGACTTTTGGCGATATCCACGCAAGATGCTGTACTTCTTCATCGTAATACTCTTGGCTTTTGGCGTAAGATATCCACGCAAGATGCTGTACTTCTTCATCGTAATACTCTTGGCTTTTGGCGTAAGATACTCACGCAAGATACTGCACGTCTTCATCGTAACACACGCGGCTTTAGTGGTGAGATACGCGTGCAAGGTGATACACGTTTTCTTTGCGCAGTACGCACACCTTTAATCGTGAGACTCCCCTGCCCTATACAAATGACCACTGTTGCATATCTACAAGCAGACAGCTACCAAGATA
>ODAI012139217.1_pt1 | contig 20815 bp, 25 predicted proteins | sample 1539321 | NCBI WGS metagenome assembly ODAI01 (sample SAMN02144231, study PRJEB22623) | gut metagenome | biome: sheep rumen | host: Ovis aries | place: New Zealand
ATACGCAGCCAAGAGAGTTGTCTAAACTCAAAGAGACCAGGGATTAATCCTTGGTCTTTTTTATAGCTTGTAAATAATTTTTAATCATATTTTGTATATGATAAGAGAAATTTTGCAAACATCAAAAGCGAGGGCTATTGTTAGCTCTATAATACCAACACTAATTATTCTGTTTTTGAGACGGGAGCAACCGCTAGACCTAGAGTCAAGCCTTGCCACCATAGTCTTAGCAGCAATATCAATTGTATCGACAATAAGCTTATATACAAATGCAGTAGATGTTGGCTACCAGGAATTTTGGAATAGAAGAAGGAGAAGAAAGAAATGAAAAAAGGAACAGGAATAGCAATTGTTATCGGAATAATTGCAGTTATATTATTATCAATTATAGGAGGATATAACTCGCTTGTTAGCAAAGAGGCAAGGGTTGAGCAAGAGGCTGCCAACATAGATACTCAATTGCAAAGAAGAGCAGATTTGATTCCTAATCTGGTAAATACTGTAAAGGGCTATACAAATCATGAGACAGAGGTATTCTCTCAAGTGACAGAAGCCAGAGAAAAGTTGATGTCTGCTAGCACAATGGCTGAGAAGTCTGCAGCAAATGATGAGGTGTCAACTGCACTTGGAAGACTTGTTGCAGTTGCAGAGAATTATCCAGAATTGAAATCTGATACAGTCTATATTGATCTGATGGATGAACTTGCTGGAACAGAGAACAGAATTGCTAAGGTGAGAAAAGATTATAACGATGCAGCAACATCCTATAACAAGGCCATTAAGAAATTCCCTGGCGTAATATTCGCTGGAGCTTTTGGCTTTGAAAAAGTAGATTTATTTGAAGCCACAGAAGGCGCTACTACACCAGCAACAGTTAATTTCGAATAATGACGCTCCCCTATGCTAAAGCATAGGGGTTTCCCCCTAAGAGCGTCATCAGACTCAGTTAGGAGAAATCTTAACTACGATGGTTACAAGCATGACACCTTTGGTTGACGCACCAGACCTTTGCTCTGTCGTATAGCATTAAGTTAGGATGGGGAGTAATCAGTACCTTGTGTGCTATACATACAACTGTAATCATCATTGTCGAGGTGAAGTCGGATTCTCATATTGATAACAGATATGAGATACGCACAACCGTAGGAAACTACGGCATTATGGTATTAAGTTACCAAGAAAGGAGTGCCTATATGGTATATGTATTAAACCAGAACGGACAACCGCTTATGCCTACAAATAGGCACGGTAAAGTTAAGCACTTGCTTAAAAGTGGTAAGGCTAAAGTTGTAAAAAGATGTCCGTTCACAATTAAACTGTTGTATAGAAGCACGAACTATACACAACCACTCACTTTAGGACAAGACACAGGGAGTGGTACACACGGTAACGCAGTATATTCAGAAGATGGTTTTATTGTATATATGTCAAAGGTAATAGTTAGAAATAATATTACTGATAAGATGACACAAAGAGCCAAATATCGCAGAAATAGGCGTAACCGTAAAACGAGGTATCGTAAACCTCGGTTTTTAAACCGTAGGAACAGTATCAGAAATGATAGATTTTCTCCTACTATGACAAGTAAGATACAAAGTCATTATAGAGAAATAGAGTTTATCAAATCTATACTTCCTATCACAACAATAGTGTTGGAAACAGGGCAATTCGATACTCATTTGATGAAAAATCCATCTCTTGCTAATGAGAAAGTCAGACATTGGGGCTATCAGAAAGGTACTAATTATGGCTTTGAGAATACAAAGGCCATGGTTCTCAATAGGGATGGTTACAAATGTCAATTTTGCAAAGGCAAGCATAAGGATAGCAAATTGGAAGTTCATCATATAATCTTTCGTAGTCAGGGTGGTAGTGATGAAGCAAAAAACTTAATAACCTTATGTCATACTTGCCACAAGGCGTTGCATAGCGGTGAGATACATCCAAAGTTTAGCGGTAAACGAAAAGGACAGTTAAAATATGCTACGCAGATGAATAGCATACGAAAACAGCTCCTTGATATTTACCCACAAGCGATAGAAACCTTTGGCATGGTTACAAAAGCAAATAGATTATCTTTAGGTGACATAGAAAAAGACCACCATTTAGACGCTTGTGTGATAGCAAGCGGCGGTAAACCTTTTAGATTTACTACAGATATAGTCTTTGTAAAGCGAAATGTATCCAAGGGAGACTATCAAAATACTAAAGGTGTCCGTAGTGAGCAACCAATCACCACTGGCAAAATACAAGGTTTCAGAAAATTCGACAAGGTAAAATACTTTGGCAAGGAATACTTTATTAAAGGTCGCATGAGTAGTGGCTATGCAATCCTTATGGATATAGAAGGTAATAAGATAGATTTTTCTTCTATGTCTAAAGGAATGAAAACACCTAAATTAAGTAACTGTACGAGAGTATCCGCAAGGAACTCCGTACTTGTAAGCAGGGTAGCCGTTTAGACGGCTACCACGAGGAGCAGGTCGGGCTTCATCCCACGATGCTAAAGCATCGGGGTTTTCGCCCGTAGGAGGTTTATAAAGAGGAAAGATTAATTATGTTAAAAGAAGAAACAAAAAGCCATATAGCAACTGTTTTAATAACATATCTTATCATCACAGTAGTATTGTTAGTTTATCACTATATACCAAAAGTGGCCCAGGGTGACATTAAGCAGGTAGAAGCTACAGAGTATTTCTTTGTAGATGATTATAGTGGCGTATTAAATGAAAATACTGAGAAGTACATTTTTGATAAGGCTAGAGCATTGTATGAGGATACCGGTATACAGATTTGTGTTGTGACTGTTCCACATACAATGGGATATGAGCTGGAATCATTTTCTAATATGCTGGCTAATAGCTGGGGCATAGGAGATGAGCAGGAAGATAATGGTATCTTGCTATTATTTACCACTGATGAGGATGACCCTCATGTGCGTCTTGAAATCGGTGAAGGAATGGAAGGCACTATAACAGATGGTGCCGCAGGTAGAATCCTTGATAAGTATGCTGTTGATGACAAAAACGATGGAAAATGGAATCGCGCAGCTGGCAATACATTTACAGAAGTATTGACAGTGGTTGCAGAGGAATATGATGAGGATTTGTTGAAAAAAGATTCAACTATTGCTATAAGCGGTGGTTGGGGAGATGGTAGAGATGATACTAAAAACACATTTGCAGATGCTTCCTACCCAGAGCTTGAATATGAAGAGATCCCAGAAGATGAAAGAGGCTTTAAAGGTCTCTTGTTAAATCTTCTTGTTGCAGCTTTCTTCTCATTATTTATTACACCAATTGTGCTTATTTTTATATGGATTTCATTAAATATTGAATCGGGTAGCACTTATACAGGAGGCGGCTTTAGCGACGGTGGTTCCAGTGGTGGCGGCTTCAGTGGCGGCGGCGGTTCCTTCGGTGGCGGTGGTGCCAGTCGATAATTATTATAGTTTTATATGGAGGACAAAATAAATGTATTCAAAAAGATTTTTAGCTAATTTAGTTGTATTTGGATTAATGAGCTCTGTAGCTATTTCTATTATTACTCATAAACAAGATATTATTGATATGGGCTCAAAAACAGTAGAATATTCTATGTTAAAAATGCAAGCTGAAGCATTCAATAAGGAATTTGTTTACCCGGAGCCGCAATCAGCTGGTGATGCATTGGCTCAAAATATTAGTAAAACAATATTTGGAACAGCAATAGGAGAATCTGTCAACGAAGACAAATACTCAGAGCTGTTGTTAGAATATAATGATATGATTTCTGAATAATAGAAAAACCACCTTGTATTGCTAGTTAATTCGCTCTTGCGAGTAAATTGTAATATATTTGGCTGGTTATGAGATTTTTAAAGAGCTGTTTCTTTATTATAAGAAACAGCTCTTTTACTTACATTCGATTTGTTTGTTCAGTTAATATTTGGTATATTCCAGGACAATTAGCCTGAAGTGTTGATCCATTTAAAACATATTGTATATAAGCCTCTGCGAGTATTTCTTCTGTTGTTGATACATTATGAGGCTCCGGTGCAAAAGTAGCAATATAAGCATCTTTTTCAGCGTTACATGTATTTATTACACTAGTAACAATGTATGGTGTATACATATACATCATAGCATGACCAATTTCATGAATAACTTTTTCTGGGCATCGATTTGCGACAACTATTTGTTTTGTATCGCTCATAGCTATTGCACCTATTCGGCCTTCAACAGACATTCCTCGGTTGGCTGCGATATTATCTACTTCGGCATCAGAAACCAATGTAAGAGTCCACCCATCTGAATATAAGTGATTCATTACATTTGCAGGCACCATAGAAATATAATTATCAAAAGCTGCTTGATTTGGCAATGCAGTTGATGATGGCTCTGGCTCAAGATCCGTATCTGTTTCAGAATTAAACGACTTAGCTGAAACCTGTTCTTCTTGTGCAGCTTTCTCCGCTTGTTCTTGTTCTTCTAAAGCTTTTACAAAAGTTTTCCTTTTAGATTCTTCTTGTTGTCTGCTAATACACTCAGATCTAATATTTTCTATGCTTGTTCGCTCGACACTTTTTACTGCTTTTGCTTGAGCGTTTTTTAAATCATCAGATTTATAGAAAAAAATCGTAAGCATAGAAACTAAAATTGATACCACAATCATGGTGGTTATCATAGTTTTTATTTTCATATTCCACATTTTTTGCCTTTCTATATTTTTTACACAAGTAAAATATGAAAAATAAATAAATGATAAGATAAAGCCCACATGATGGCGCCAGTTCAAAAATTTCTTTTCTATAAAATTCTTTCAAATCTTCTGGCTATAATTTCTGCATCTTGTAATATCACAACAGTAGGGGCCTTTAGCTCTACAAGTCTTTTAAACCTACCAAAAGCAAGTTCCAACGAATAAAGTTCTTCTTCGTGTGATATTTTTTCTGCAAAATATACATATTCGCAATACAACCTAAAAATTACCCGCATCAAATTAGATATTTCACCATGCTCAACAAAATGATAAGAGTTGTTAGTAGGATTTTCTATTTCTTCACGAATTACTTCAAATGTCTTCGATAATCCCAACATAATTATTTTAACAGCCTTTTGAGAATTTCTAACATCTTTTGTGTATTCCTTAAAACTGCGTTCGATAGCAAAAGTTGATGCTAAAACAGTAGAATTGATATAAATTATACTTTCTTTAGTAAATGCATCCTGCTGCTCGTTAACAACTAGTTGGAACATATTTGATGTTTCCTCTAAAAGTTTTACCATCAAATCCTCGCTAAAAATAAATTTTGTTTCTGTTACATTTTCTTTCATAATTATCACCTATGCCTTTCTAAAATAATCGTTATTTGTTGCAAAAAGAAAGCTTAAGCTCTTACATATAACTACAAGTGACATTTATTTAAAAATGTTACACTCTTTAAAAATATTTTGCTTTTTTGCTTTCTTCATAATACATATGGGCCAGATTTGACCAGTATCTGCAGAAATTTCTAACTCTTTTTTAATTTTCTCACTCATATTAAGGATATAAATACTAAAGAAGAGGAGGAATTACAATGGTATATTTTGATATGGACGGCCTATTGGCGAAGTATATTCCTGGTGGGGAATATACGAAAAAAGGATACTTCTTAAATTTAGAAGAAGATCCAGTAATGGTTGCAGTAATAGTTGAGTTGCAGCGACAGGATGTAGATGTTGCGATATTGTCACAATATCTCGAAAATGGGTATGCATTGCAGGAAAAGAAGCAATGGTTGAAAAACCATAATATCCATTGTAAGCAGATTTTTGTTCCGTATGGTTCAAATAAAGATTTGTATATCAATGGATCAGGTCCTCATATTTTGATAGATGACTATACTAAGAATCTAAAGGCGTGGGAGTCCGCTGGATATGTTGCTATAAAATACTATAACGGCATTAATGGCACCCATAAGACCTGGAAAGGAAGGTCAATCTATCATAATCAGGAACCTAACGACATCATCGAAGTGATAAAGGAGGTATTGCAAGATGTCAAAACAGAAAAAAAACACAAAGGAAGAAATAGCTTTGTGCAGGAAGTGCGACTTGAGTGAGCTCGCAGAATCGGTTGGTTTTGATGTCTCTTATGGCGGCACCACCAACACAGTCATAATAGATGGTGAAGAAAGCTCTTTGCATATCTATTCAGACAAGAATACCTGGTACAGGTTTTCATCAAATGAAAGCGGTGATCAGATAGAATTCTTGATGAATCTATGCGGAATGCCATTCTCAGACGCAGTAGCCTATATCTTAGACTACATCGGCTATGAGAAACTAGGTGATGGTAGCGTGCAGATTAAGCGAAATCTTGCAAAAAAGTATCTGCCAGAAGAAGATAAGACATTCGTTTTGCCACCAAAGGCAAAGGATAATTATCACCTAATACAGTACCTGCACAAGAAGAGAGGTCTATCGATGAGAGTCATAAACTTCTTTTTAAACCTCGACTTGATTTATGAGGCAGATAACCATGCAATTGTCTTCAAAGGACTTGCTGCAAATGGTGAATGCAAATTCGCATCAAGAAGAGGAACCTGGGAGCCAAAGCCGGGTGAAAAGCCATATAAAGTCGATGTTAAAAATAACGACAAAAGTTATGGCTTCTCTGTTGTAAATGACTATTCCAAAGAAGTAGTTGTTTTTGAAGCTGCAATCGATTTAATGAGCTATATGGATATTTATAATTCATATAAATCAAATAAGATTGCGCTCGGAGGAACTCATGATGCTCCATTGGAGACATTCTTATTAGAGCATCCTCAGATAGACACAATCAGATTGTGTTTAGACAGAGATGAAGCTGGCTTCAAAGCGATGAAAGCTATAAAGGCTAAGTATGAAAAGCTTGGCTATTTCATCGTTATCTACCCAGTCAAAGACGACGAAGTTAAAGACTACAATGAATGGCTTTTAAAGCTCAAGAAGTAAACTAAATGCCTATCGTAGATTATTCTACGGTAGGTATTTCTTTGTAAAATAATCTTTTCTCATATTATATATAGAAAGAATTTTTTAGGAGAAAACGAATTTTATGACACAGCAGGACCAAGACATTATTAACGAATTAATTCAACAGTATGACGATATATCTTTAAACCACGCAATATCATCACAACAATTAGCGGAAGTATACGAACAAGAAATGAATAGACCAAACAATTTGCTATCAACTTGCTGTCTGGCCTCAGATTTAGGAAAGATTTATATAGCTCCAGCAATATTAAATAAAACAGAAACCTTAGATGAGGTAGAAAGAGCTGTGGTTAATGCGCATCCGTATTTTACATATATGTTGCTGATCCAGAATAATATAAGCAATGATATATGCCAAATTGTTTTGTATCATCACTTGTATACTCCGCCACACTTGAGTTCTATTCCAGATTTCGATAAACAATATTCAAAAATTGTTTCAGAGCTCAATACCATTGATAGATTTGCCGCTCTTACAGAAGTTCGTCCATTTAGAGATGCATATTCTATAGAAGAAGCCTTAAATATCATAGAAGAAAGCGAATATGACAGTGATGTAGATGATTTTTTGAGAAGATATTACCTTTAAATCAGCATTTTAGAAGCAACCACAATGTTGCTTCTAATTTTTTATCATATTTTATACGAGTAATTTTAATTATTAGTAATAAAGGAGATTTACATGAGCTTATTTAGTGAAAAAACAAAAGAATTCGACGCTGATAACATTCAATTAGAGGCGCCAGTAGAAGAAGAGAAGATAAAAACTCTTATGGAAGAAGAGCATGAAACATTAGAACAGGGAATCAAGCTTACTGAAGATTTCTTTGGCCCGCTCTGGCCATTAGTACAAGATGATAACATTACAGATATTGACTGGAATGGACACGAACTCTTGATAACAACATGTACTAACGAAAGAAAGAGAGCTCCAAAAGAAATCGAGGATCAGATGACAGATGAATTCCTAGCTAAGTTTACATCAAGAGCTAGTATGTCAGTTTCAAAGGAGTTTAATAAAAGTAATCCTGTACTAGAAGCTGAAACAGAAACATTAAGATTGTCAGTTGTACATGAATGCGTTGCTAGAACAGGAATGAGTATTTGTATTAGAAAAGCACCTCCATTCGCAAGAATTAATATGGAAGACGCTATTTTGACAGGTTACATCACTCCAGAGATTGGCGCATTTTTGAAAAACGCCGTTATTTCCAGATTAAACTGTATGGTTTGTGGTGGAGTAGGTGTAGGTAAGACAGAATTTGTAAAGCTTTTGGCACAGTATATTCCAAAGGAAGATCGAATCATAACTATTGAAGATAACTTAGAGCTTCATTTAAAGACAATATACCCAGATAAGGATGTAGTTGAAATGCAGATCTCTCCGGTTCTTGATTATAGATTCGCTATCAAAACTAGTCTTAGACAGGATTGTCAGTGGGTTATTATTTCCGAGGTCCGTGATGTCGAGGTAGCTGATTATATCAACTGTTTAACAACCGGATTTAATGGTCTTACAACAGTACATACCGATGATGCTAGAAAGATTCCTGATCGAATCGTAAACATGTCTGGAAACATCAAGATGAGCGAAAGAATATTAGGAGATGTATATTCATTCCTTAACATCGGTGTATTAGTAGCTAGACGAAAGAATGCAGAGGGTAACACAGAGAGATTTATTGATCAGGTTGTTTTATTTACAAATGAAAACGGCAGAAGAGACAAGAAACTTATTTTCAACAACAGAAAAATGGTTCCATTTGTTATCTCGCCAGAATTAAGAACTAAGTTCGAGCGTGCATATATAAGCAATCCTTTCTATGATAAGGAAATTGATGAAATATGCAAGAGACACAACATTAACTATGATTATGAGAAATTCGCAAAGAAGGAAATAAAAGACAATGAGTAAAAAAGTATCTACAAAGTCAAAACTCAGAAAAGAAAAAATTAAAAACAATTTAAAGTATTTTAACCCAACCATCTTGGAAGAAGAAGTTAGCGCCTTAGGATATAAAACTTCTAAGGCTGCTATCATTGAGATCTTCTTCTTGCTAGCGGTTCTGGGTGTAATCGTAAGTCTTTTGTTTAGAGTACAATGGGCAACTGCAATAGTAATGGTAGCAATTAGTATTATTTTTGTTCCAAAGTTAATTCTAAATCATTACCACGAGCTGCGAGAAGACAAAAGATTCCACGATGTTAATACTTATATAGAGCAGTTTTTGTATTCTTTTATTAACACTAAGGTTATTGCAACAACTATTCAGGATATTAGAACTGAGTTTATAGATTCCCCAATGATTAAAACTATAGATCAGGCAATATCTATTATTAACAAAGACAATGATATCGAAAAAGCACTGCAAGTTATCTATGATGCGTACCCTAGCCAGAAAGTAAAGTCTATGCATAAATTTGCCTTAACAGCAGAGCGTTTGGGTGGAGATTATTCTAAGACAATAGAATTACTTAACCAGGATAGAGTAGCATGGGAAAGCCGTAAGCAGAATAAAATTATGCAAAAGAAGCATATCAGGATGATGATTATTGCGGCATCAGCTATCACAATTGGTATCTGCGCAATCTTCTTATCTGCATTACCAGAAAATTATGACATCGCTCATAATGTTTTCGTCCAGATTGCAGCTGTTGTTATGTGGTTTACAGATATGTTCTGTTACGCTAAGGCTGATTCGCAAATAGTCAAAGGTGTCCTTGAAGAAAATGACACTTATGATAAGAAAACTTCGCTCAGAAGATATAAGAGCATAATGGAATACGACGAGAGACTAGAAAGAAAGACTTCTTTGAAGTTAGCTATTATCCCAGCAATAGTAGTTGTTGTTGGTATAGCCGCACAAAAGGTAGGAGTAATCATAATAGCCTTAGCTGTAATGCTGTTTTTCCTATATCAGCATACAATTGGCCACAAGCTAGTCTTAAAGCAGGCTAAGCGAGAAATCGAAGCAGTATTCCCAGAGTGGATGATGGAAGTTGCTCTTTTGCTGCAGACTAATTCAGTAAAAAGCTCACTCTATTTATCTATTCCTAATGCACCATACATATTAAGAGAAGAGCTTACAATCTTCTACGATAATATCAACAAGTATCCTCATGCAATAGAGCCATACATCTTGTTTATGAGAGATTTCGATATCCCTCAGATAACCTCAGCAATGAAGATGCTTTACGCAATTGCAGAAGGTGAAGGTGGAAACGCAGATGATCAGATAGCAGAAATCATTAGAAAGAATAATGAGATGCTAGATGCTGGTGAGAAGATTAAAGATGAAGACGCTCTTGCAGCATTAGGTGTATTCTACCTGGTTCCTTCATTAATTGGAGCCGGAAAGCTTTTAGTAGATATGATGGTATTTTTAGTTGTAACAATGTTATCAATGCAGTCAAACATTTAAGGAGGATGAAAAATGGATTCGATTTTTAAAACATTTTTAGGTGTTTTTCTTCTATTTTTCACAATTATATTAGGAACATTGTTTTTGTCGGCTTCTATCACTGCGAATAGTGCAACATCGAATGTGTCAAACTATACGCAGAAGATAGAGGCTTCAAATGGAGCCACAAGTGTTATCAACGAATGTAAGACAGATGCTGAGTCTAAATTTGGCGAAAATGCACTATCAGTCGACATAAAGAAACAAAATGGATATACATATGGAACAATAATACTTAAGTATAAGTACGAAATTCCTATTTTGAAAATATCAGAAGAGAAGCATGTTATTTCATACATTAACTAGGAGGTAAGGCAAAATGTTACAAGTAATCAAACAATATGGGCCATCGATAATAACCCTCGTGATAGGTTTTGCCTTTATTGGCGGGTTAGCATTTTTTATAAATGTTATCAATGGCACTATACAAATAGACGGATTGACTTTTTAGCTTAATAGGGAGGACGAATTTTATGAGAGAACTTATGGAAGAATATGGCCCAGCAGCAATAGGCTGTGCCGCAACAATTGGTTTTTTAGGTTTATTTTTTCTTTTAATAAATAATGGCAGTCTCTCCGATGCTATTGAGGGATTCGCCGCAAGAATATACGGATAATATAGATAAGGAGAGATTTTATAATGAAAACAGCAGTGCAATTGTATGCCACAGTCATAATATCTGGACTTGTTGTTATTGGATTAATAATTATGTTAATAAAGTCTAACCAGTTAATAAATGCTGGTCATGATATGGCAGATGTTGGTGCCGATTATTCAGAAACAACAGAAACAACTCTGGACCAGGTTCACCAAAACCAGCAAGCAATTACAGTAGCAGTAAAGAAGGTAGCCCCTGTAATAAATGCAAATACAACACCTGTTCCTGCGTGCAATATATATGACTATATTTCAATAAATGGAACAAAATGCCAAAAAGACGGTAGCGGAACAGCAGATGTTGCCTTAGGAGCAGCAAAACCTCGTTACATTAGAATAGTCCAGATACTGGATCCTAATGATAACGATATAACTCTTGCAACAAATTCTGCTAATAAGCAATTAAACTCTCCAACAGCATTCACCCCAACTAGTGAGGGTATATACACATTAAAAATTTCTGTAACAGATGAAAATGGTAATAACACCTATAGATTTGTTTCTATAGCGGCAAGATAGGAGGATATCGCATGAAAAACAAAACATTTAAAAAAATATTGTTATCTTTAGGCGCTGTTGCCTTGTTGTCTAACGCTATGGGTGTTAATGCTCTGGCTAAAACAGAAGCTCCCGTTAGAGCAGTAGGATGGAACCTTGATGAAGATGCCAAAGGATATATTAGATATGCAATTGGTAAGTCAACCACTTACAAAACAAACGATAAATTAAATCTTGTTACAGATGTACAAAATACTAAAGCAAGATTCTGGGGTAATAAGGCTACAAATTATAACCATAATTATCCTAATGTAAGAACAGCTGATGGTGAATTTTATTATGAGCAAGCTGTAACAAATTACGCTAACGGAATTAACTCAAAGATTCCTCTGAACCCTACTGTGCTAGTTGCAAATGATTTGTATTATAAGGATGGATCTAAATTCATTGGCTGGGCAGATGTACCTAACACATCAAATCCTGCGGAAGTAACAGGTAATGTTCAATTAATTTTAAGAAGAAATTCTGGCACATACAGAAACTCTATTAATCAGGTCAACTGGGTAGATGAAGTAGCAGCCAGGGTAAATAGTGGAAAAATCACAGCTAGTAACTTTAACGCTAAAGATCCAAATAAGGCTGCAATCATAGACTTTTATGCAGTCTGGGATACAGCTCCAACAATAGAACCTGATAATGATATTTTCGTAACTACAGATGAAATCAATTCTCTTAGTGATGATGATTTAATAAAAATTCTTATTGGATCAACTCAAGGTAAAGATATGGAAGATCCACTTATGTTCCCAACTGATGGAAAGTATAACCAAGCAACACAATCATATACTCAAATCGATTATGGCGCTTCCAAAGGTGGAGCTAAAAACTATTCATATGATTCGCCTAATGCAGACTTAATTAGTTTGTCAGCTCAAAAGGGATGCACAATCAGTTCAGTTAGACAAGAGCTAAAGACTTTAAAAGATAAAGACTATACAACTATCTGGTATGAATTTACTGATACAAGTGGCACAACAGCTTTTGCTTCTACAAAAGTATATGTAGCATCTTCTGAGCAAATAGCGCTCAAATCAGCAGTTAGATATGTAGATGAAAAGAACTATAGCAAGACTGATGAAAACGAAGGAGCTTTAGTAAAGAATAGTGTTTGGTATACAGATAAGAATTATGCCGACGAGATAAAAGAAGCTTTCAAAAACATTAAAGACCAGACATATGAAAGTACCTATGAATTCACACTAGAAGACATAGTTGCATCACATAAATATGTAGAAAAAAATGGTCGTGCTAATTTCCAGAATCCTAATGCATTAAAAAAGTATAGTACACAAATAATCAAACCAAATTTGGTAGTAGAGAAGGAGTAACCAATGAAACATATAACAACCGGAGTTGTAACAGTTATTTTAATTGTACTGTTTTTAGTTGCAGCAATGACTTTAACAACTCGTCAGCAAAAAACAACCGAAGTAAATACTGCGCTACAGGCATCTGTTAAAACAGCGGTGACAAACATTATGACTAATAGGCAATATACTATTAACGATAATGAAGAGTTTGTTGCCGATTTGTGCCAGATGCTAATGCAAGACATCAATACTGGTGCAGAGGATAATAAAGATGACAATATCAAGTTGAAGGTTGAAATCGCAGGTGTTGATTACGAGAAAGGTTTACTATCAGTAAGAGTAACAGAAGAGTATTCCTTCCCTATGAGAGGTAAAGGAACAACATCCTGTGGGTATACAGTAGTATTCGACCAGGAGTCAGCTATTGTCGACAATAGAGTCGTTACCTTGAAGGATAAAGCTGGAAATATCTATAAAGAGATAAAGACTAAGAAAGATAGCGAGATAAAAATAAGTGTACCACCAAATACAAAGTGGCAGAGTGGATCAAAAACTTACACACCAGATAGTTCGAATCTTATAACTGTTATGGTGACAGATAACATGACTATTACTCAGAAGTAGCGAGGTATTTTTTATGATAACAGACTTAACAAACTTTGCAGAGCAAAAAGAATATTTTGAGAAAAAACTTGAAGAATATGATGCAAAAGATAAATATGCAGCTTTAAAGAAAAAAGCTCTAAAGGGCGTAGATGAATATGATAAAGCATTATATTCTGCCCAATTAGATTATTTATTGATGCAGACATATATAAATATAAATTACGCAGAAAGCATTGCTGAGAAAAATGATTTTCTATTAGATAAATCTTTTAATAAAGACGCACTATTAGCTTTTGTTACAGATTCAGCTGTTACATCAAATAACGATTTGAGCTCCATCCCTGCTGATGTAAGAGAATATATTTTGTCTCCACTAGAAGACCTCAACACTTTAGTTAAGGAGCTTGAAAAAGAGCAGACAAAGACTATTACTAATGATTTAGATAAGGAGATATAAACATGGAATATTTTGCAAAAAGCGCTTGGAACGAATCCAATGTTTACGACAAAGTAAATAGAGGCGCTAAAAACATAGAAATTCAGCTACTTTCTCCGGAGACAGATGCTTTCTTTGATGATGAAAAGAGAGAGCAGGCCCTCCCGAGAGAGTATTATAAATATATCAGGGCTATTCATCCGCCTCTTATAAAAAGCAAAACAGACTTTTTGTCAAGACACGGGGCCTATGAGACAAGTATCGATATAGAAGGAGCAAGGACTATAATTGATAATATCTGTCAAATTGCTAACAATTATGAAGAATTAAAAAATTCTATAATTGTTTTACATTTGGATATGACAATACCTATGCTTCACCAATATAATCTGTATCACTCAACATTAGGATATGTAAGACACTTAGCTGATACTTATCCAGATATGACTTTCGTGATAGAAAATACTACTGGCATGGCAAGCGCTCAGCCTTTTTATTTCTTGGAATTCGCCAGACGAGTAGAAAGACCAAATGTAAAAGCGTGCCTGGATACATGTCATGCTCAAATGACTATAACTAGAGTTCTATCTTCTTATAATGAATCGGTGCCGGTAATATCAATGCGCGATTATTTCAAAGAAGGGCAAGATATAATAGGACTTATTCATCTATCACAAGCTAAAATTGTCGACTATTCAATTGGTGCTGGTAAAGGACATGGTTGTCCATTCTTGGCAGATAACGAAGAAGACAAAAAGCTTTTGACTGATATATTATACCTTTACAAAGTATATGAGCTCGATTGTCCTGTTACAATTGAGGTCAATGAAAAAGAATATACAAGATCTGAAAACTTTTCTAAGACCTTAGAGTGCTGCAAGAAAGCAGAAACACTACTAAGCAATAAGAAAAGTAAATAGATTTTCATCTAACTCATCACGATTTGTGATGAGTTTTTTCTTTGTTTTATTTTTTTATCATATTTTTATTAAGGGTGAGAGTCCTTAGGACTCAACAAACCTATACTTTCGTGCAAGTACCGTCGGAGAGTCGGGAATTGACGCTCGTGGACATGAACTCTGAACCATCACATGGTAGAAGCGAGAAACTCTCCGCAACTTTTGTTGCGAATAAAAGCGGTGTGTCTCCACCATATAAGAGAGAACCGAAAAACGATTATTAAGTCTTTAAATTGAAAGGAACAATATGGCAAGAGCAATACTTATAGCAGAAAAACCTTCTTTGATGAGAACAATCAAAGCGGTTTACGAAAAACACAAAGATGAATTACCAGATCAAATAGACTTTTTAGCTCAAGCTGGTCATATAGTTGAATTATATTCGCCAATTGATTATGACGACGCATACAAAAACTGGGATATTGATTTATTACCAATTAACCCAGCAAAAGAAGGCGGTTGGAAATATAAAATTTCAGAAGGTAAAGAGAATATCTATAACAATATCAAAAATGCTGTCACTTCTGGCACATATGATTATGTTATTCATGCAGGGGATCCAGACCAGGAAGGAGAACTACTAATTAGACTTCCGCTGGAGATGATGCACAATTCACTTCCGGTTATGAGATTCTGGACCAACGCTCAGGATGAGACATCAGTATTCAATGCATTAGCTAATCTTGAAGATGATAATTCTGAATTTTATAACAACCTGTACTCAGCTGCATTAATTAGACAGCATTCAGATTGGTTATTCGGAATGAATGGTTCAAGAGCAATAGCTAATAAGATTTATGGATTCGTAATAGCTGTTGGAAGAGTAATGACTTGGGTATTAACTCAGGTAGTAAATCGTGAAGACGAAATCAATAGCTTTGTTCCAACAACAGAATACAGCGTTAAATCATTGTTTTCTAAGGATTATATAGATTTTGGCGCAGATCTTATTAACGAAGATGGAGAAAGAATTTTCTTCCCTAATCGAGCTGATGCAGAAAATGTATTAAAGTCTTTATCCAGCACTGCAAAAGTAATTGACTACACTACAAAGCGAGATAGTAGCCAACCACCAAAACTATTTAAGCTAGCAACTTTACAGCAGGCTGCATCAAAGAAAGGATACACTGCGGCGCAAACACTTCAAATCGCCCAGTCCTTATATGAGAAGAAATTATTAACTTATCCAAGAACTGACTGCGAATATTTAGGAAGTAGAGATAATTTTACGGCAATGCTAAACAGTGCCTCCGTAATTTCTTCATGCCAGCCATTTATAGATAAAGCTAAAAATCGTATCCAGGATTACAAAACAAATTCTCGTTTTGTTAATGATAAGAAATTAGCTAATAGCGGACATAGTGCTTTAGCTCCAACAATTATCAAACCTGACCTTACCAGTCTTTCAGAAGATGAAAAGACTATATACGAATTAGTAGCTAAACAGTTTGTAGCTAGTATGCTAGAGCCTTTAGTTGCTGATTCCACAGTTGCTATTTTAGAAAACAATGGCGTTAAGTTTAAGGCTACTGGCAAGACCTTAATCTCAGCTGGATATAACGAGCTATTAAAGAAGAAATTCAACGATAGCGAGATGCCAGCTTTAACTATTGGAACAGAACTAACAACTATCTCTAACGATATTAGTGACAAGACTTCAAAATGTCCTAGTCGCTACACTGATGGTTCGATGGTTATGGCTATGGAAAATCCTTCAAAATTCTTCACAGATGAAGAAATGGCGAAGAAAACTAAGGGCATGACGATTGGTACTCCAGCTACAAGAGATAGTATCATTCAAAAGCTGATTAGAGATAAATATATAACCAGAAATAAGACTGGACAATTATGTCCAACAGAAATTGGTTCATATTTGATTCACAATATTTCGCATTTGGATCTTTGCAAGACAGAAATGACTGGTGCTTGGGACCAAAAGCTTACTGAAATTCGTGAAGGTTACGCTCAAGCAGATGATGTAGAAATCTACATGCTTGGCGAAGTCAATAAACTTATTTCAGAAGTAAAAGAAATGGAAACCAAAAGAAATGCAACAGTTTTAGGCAAGTGCCCAAAGTGCGGTTCTGATGTAGTTCCTGGTAAATACGGAGCATATTGTACCGGAAAGTGCGGAATGATGAATCTAGGACAAATATATAGTACAAAACTTACTGACAAGCAAGTTTCAGCCCTTCTCGCTGGGGAGAAGATAATCATAAGAGGATTAACTTCTAAAAGCGGTAAAAAGTATGATATGTCTTATACTCCAGATGGAATTGAAGAATATACATACACTAACAAAGATAACGAATCGGTTGTAGCTTATAGATACAAATTCAAAACCGATTTTGTTAATAATAAAAAGAAAAAATACTAAAGAAACACAAGGAGAAAAAGAAAAATGATTGTAAAGACAAAGAAAGTAATTATCACAGGTGTAAAGCCAATGGAAACAAAGAATGGTGATCAGGTTACAAAGGTATTTGTAAGAGAGCCAGATGGAAGACGAGTAAGCTTCCTGGATAGCAACCCTGAGCACAAGTATAGAACAGGTAAAGCTCACCTTATTCTTTCAATGCATAGAGATAAGGAATACAATTGGCATATGTCAATTATCGGTGCCGATATGGTTGAAGCTGATAAGGATAAGGAACCTGAAGTAACAGCGCAGGAGGCATAAAATGACGGATATTGAAGTAACACTTCTTTTATTCCCTATATTTTTTGCAGCAACAATGCTACGCGCTTATGATGTCCATAAGCGCATAGCGCCTGTTACTTCAGGTTTTTGTCTTGTTGCAAGTATAATAATGGCAAGATTTATGGGGACAGAAAATTTTGCATTAGTGAGCCTTTTTACATTTGGAATTATTTGGATCCTTAACTCAGTAAGTTTCATTGAAGCTAATGAGTACAAGAAAAAGCAGAAGAAAAAGGCTTAACCCAAAGGAGGACCACTAATTTGAAGAAAAACTATGTACTAGATACAAATATATTATTATCATCACCGAATGCAATTTTTGGATTCGCTGATAACAATGTGTTTATCACAGCTACAACTCTACAGGAATTGGATAAGAAAAAGACATCTCCAGGTGAGGTGGGATTTAACGCTAGAAAAGTAAATCATATCTTAGATGAGCTTTGTATGCATTCAAAGGAGCTGAAAACAACCGGCACTATTCCTTTAAATCACGAAGGAGGAACACTTGCTTTCTTAACAGGGTATAATGAGACTTTGCTTCCAAAAGAATTTTCTTGCGAGGTTGCTGATAATAGAATAATTGCTGCGTGTAAGCAATTATCAACCAATACTCCAAATGTATTTCTGGTTACAAATGATGTATCGATGAGAACAAATGCAATGATTTGCGGAGTTGCAGTCCAGGAATACAAAAATGATCACATTGTTGATTCAGAAATAGCAACATATAAAGGATATAGAATAGTTGAGGTTAATGCGTCTTTGATGAAAAAAGCTGCAAATATTGTAACAGAAACTATCGATCCTGTAGACTATGGTATTGAAGATTTAACAGAGAACGAATTCGTTCTTATTACAAATAAAACAAGAGAATCAAAAGCTTATTTTATTCATAAGAATGGTCTTTTAGAGAAAATTCCAGAAGGACGGACAAGAGCTTTCGGCGTAAAACCTATGAATGATTTACAAGCATTCGCTTTGTATGCTCTAACTGCGCCAGTAGAAGAAATTCCTCTTGTTATTATATCTGGGCCGGCAGGATCAGCCAAGACATTTCTATCTTTAGCTGCGGGATTAGACCAGACATATGATTCAAAGCTTATGCAAAAGTATAATAAGGTACTAATCTCTCGAAACAATGTATGTGCTGATGCTGATTTCGGATACCTTCCAGGAGACATAGAAGATAAGATGATGCCACTTTTGGCTCCATTCTACGATAACTTAGAAACTTTGTTATCTATAAATGTTCACACTGATAATAAAGTTGCTCTTCAAACAGAAATCCAAATGCAAATAGAGGATATGTTTGAAGATAAGATTATTGATATTTGCCCTCTAGCATATATGAGAGGTCGTTCTATTACAAACGCTTTTTTACTCATAGACGAAATACAAAATGCCACGAAATTTCAAGTAAGGGATATCATCACAAGAGCTGGTAATGGAACTAAAGTTGTTTTATGCGGAGATCCATCACAGATAGATAATCACTTGTTGGATAAGATCAACAACGGACTAGTCTATGCTGCAGATAAAATGAAAGGTTCACCTCTTTGTGCGCAGATCACATTTGACGAAGGATCATCTGTTAGAAGTCCTCTTGTAAAAGATGCTATCGTTAGATTGACATTGTAATATTAATAATTTGCATAACAAGAAAGACGAGGCGATATAAATGGAAATAAAAATAAATTTTAAGCTTGGCGGCATAGGAACAATTTTAACTATAATATTCGCAGTCCTAAAGCTTACGGGTGTGGTTTCGTGGTCATGGTTTATATGCTTTCTTCCTTTGATAATAGGAGCAGTATTGACTCTGATCCTGTTAGGAGTCATGTTTGTTATAATGTTCTATACAGTTCCGGCTGATTACAGGGAAACAATGAAGGAAGCTAAGAAAAGTGCCAAAACAATGTTTAAACATTTATATTAATTAAGAAAAAGTTCTCCCATCATGGGAGTTCTTTTTTATGCAAAAAAAATATTATTTCCATCTTTTCTAACGATTTTTCTCATATTTAATCTGTATAAATCATTTTTATAGAAAGGATTACTTATGAGAAAATACTTAATGCACAAAGACATCCCTGTTGCGCTAGTTGATTTCGAGTACAATAAACCAAAGAAAATCGCACATGTATATGATGAAAAGAGGCTCCCACCAGGATTGGATATTATTCCGGTGGATGTATGGAATAAACAAAGAGTCATGCCGGATAGCAGACCTAATATAAATCTAGCCCAGATAACATTAGGAATATTGTCTATGGAAGAAGCTCCATCTGTTTCTAGGGCTGCAAGTTTAACGGATTGCTATTGGTTTGCATCTGAAGAAGAACTTGCCAAGGGAGTAAATTGGAAGCAGGTAAACTTTTACCAAAACGACAACCCAGAAGAAATAGGAAAGATGCTTATTACTGGAGAAAAAGTTGAGATAACAAATTTTGAATCCTGTGATATAACTACTAATGGCCGAATGCCTAAAAGATGGGTTAAAGAAGAAGATGGCTACTGGCTAATCAAACAAAACACACCGGGAAAACATGAAGTATTTTCAGAAGTAGCTGCATCTTTGGTTGCAGAGCATATGGGTGTTGAACATGTCCCATATTATTACATTAAAACAGAAGATGGCTTGTTTTCAATGTGCCCTAATTTTGTAAAAGATGATTCTGAGGAAGCTATTACATTAACCCAGCTAAAATGGAGTGGAGAAGCAGAAAACCTAGAAGACTTTGCAAAGGAACATCATTTTGAAGAAGTCTGGGGAAGAGCAAAAGGCTTTGCTTGTGTAATCAATGATATAGATAATCACGCAAATAATAACTGCGTGATTCGTGATACAAACACTTTGGAATATAAAAGTTTTGTTTCGTTCGATCATGGAGAGTCATTTGCTACAATAAATAAAATTCCACTAGAAATAATGGAATCTCGTCTTACTGATAATTATATGGATGACGATTTAAGGGATTCTATACAGTATTTTCCTAAGAAGATTGATATAAAAACACTTATAAAACAGCTTAACGCATTAGGAAAAGATTTAGATTTAGATGAAGAACTCTTAGAAAATATTCTTGAGTCTTCTATCGAAAGATTTGAATTATTTA
>ODAI012119552.1_pt1 | contig 20814 bp, 25 predicted proteins | sample 1539321 | NCBI WGS metagenome assembly ODAI01 (sample SAMN02144231, study PRJEB22623) | gut metagenome | biome: sheep rumen | host: Ovis aries | place: New Zealand
ACAGTTTCAGTGTCGAGAGCGATGACGATGAGGTGTTTGCGGACGAACCGGGAATGCTTATCAGCACTTTCTCCCTCGACTACTGCATCGAACGTGAACGCAAGCAGAAAGAGCAGTTGGAAATGTGGGAGGACGAAATGAGAGCCGACGCCATCGAGGACTACGAACCCGAGGAAGACGAAGAAGAGGACGAGGAGGAAGACGATGCTTGAGGGTGAGTTAATCGTTGAACTTCAGAACCTGTTTAAACAGCAGGACGAATTGTATGAACTTTGGGAGCAGAGAGTGATGGCAACCGCTGAGGCAGAGCGCAGGTATCAGACACTGATGCGAAAGCGCGCCTTACTTGAGAAAGACAATGGAACGCCAATCACATTCATCTCACAGTTCATTAGAGGGGATGACGACATTGCAGAATTACGGAAAGAGCGTGACATCTGCGAAGCGCTCGCAAAAATTGCCGAAAACAAGGTCACGGACGTGCGTAAAAGAATCCAAATCACGGACGCTCAAGCCCAACGCGAGTGGTCGAGACGAGACAGCAATCTTCCCGTTTCGCCTCCCTGGGCTGAATGAATACGTAGACGCTGAGCGTTCAAACAGATTCAAAGCCGCCAAGATAAAGCGTCAGACACAGGATGACCTAGAAGTCATTATTCGGCACGAGATAAACGCAGGAAGGCTTCACAGACACGAGAACCTATGCGCACTGGAAATTGAATGGACTGAGAAAGACCGCCGAAGAGATGCGGATAACATAGCATTCGCTGTGAAGTTTATACAGGACGCACTGGTTGAGATGGGAGTCTTCCCGGATGACAACAGAAAGTACATCGACGAGATACACCACACCGTGATATGCGGTGATGACTATTCAGTCAAAGTAACGATAAAGGAGAAGAAGAAATGATTAGTGAAGCAAAGTTTACGATTGTTGGCGAAGTCGCCTCTGAGCCTGCAACCAAGACCACAAACAACGGCAAGCAGTTCGTCAGTTTCTATGTAAGAGCGGACAAGCGCAAGGGAGACGGTTCCACCTTCCCGAACTACTACGAATGCCTCGTATGGAGCGAGAAACTCATGGAGCGTGTCAAAGCAGAATGCGCCAAGGGCAACCCCATCCTTGTTGAAGGAGACATCTCTTCCAGTGCTTATACGAACCGTGCAGGAGAGCGTAAGACGTCCATTTCCCTCTTCCTTGGGAACTTCTCCACGGAGACCTCAAACACGACGTATACGGCTCCTACTGACACCTACAGCGAGCCTACAGAAGTTGCTCCGCACGTAGACATCGACAACTACGACCTGCCGTTCTAATCAATAGGAGGAAAGAAAAATGATTACATTACAGGATTACTTACTGCATATCGCAGATGAAGACATCACCGACATCGACGATTCATTCGATGAACAGGTTGCGAACCTCCGCAGGACTGAATGTCTGTTCGACATCCTAAAGAGAGCCATTCACGACGACAAGTTCGTCAGCATGTCCACAGAGGCTCAATTGCTCTATATGTATCTGATTCTCGACAGCGGTACAGGAAAAGACAGACCGCGAGCACTGTGCAGAATGCTCTTCCACGACGGCAAAGACCCACTCAAACTAACACCACGCGTTTATCCGTACGAAGCATATGACGAGTTGTGCAAAACCGGATTTATCAGTCGAGAAGAGGAGGATTGATGGGAGAAAATAGAAGGTTCTACTGGTTAAAACTGCATAAGGATTTCTTCGACAGCGTGAGGATTAAGAAACTCCGTGCCATTGCAGGCGGAGATACCTTCACGATTATCTATCTGAAACTACTGCTCTACTCCATGAATACAGACGGATTTATTGAGTTCCAAGGGGTTGAGAAATCACCCGAGGATGAACTGGCTCTCATTCTTAACGAGGAACCGGATAACGTCAAACTCTGTCTCAACTATCTGAAGATTGTTCACCTTGCGGAAGAGCGTGACATGGACAATATCTTCCTTCCCGAAGCGATAACATACACTGGCTCGGAGTGTTCATCGGCAAAGCGTGTGCGAGAGTTTCGAGAGCGCAAGAAACTGACGGCTGACGTCAGCCAAAGCACCAAAGCGTTACCCGGTAACACTGATGTAACACAGGTGAAACACAACAGTAACGTAGAGATAGATAAAGAGAAAGAGATAGAGAAGATAAGAGTAGATACAGAATTGGTCAATGACACCGACTTGTGGTTTGGCGAATTTTGGAAACTCTATCCTCGCAAGGTTGCAAAGCCAAATGCTGAGAAAGCCTTCAAGAAGAAGTGCAAAGATGAGCAGACCTATACGGCAATTATGAGAGGTCTTCAGAACTACGTCACTGCCTGCAAAGGTAAAGACCCTCAGTACATCGCTCACCCTGCGACATGGATAAACGGAGAAAGGTGGAATGATGAAGTCGCTACTAAGCCTAAGTCTTCCAACCCCTTCCTCGACATGCTAAATGATATGGAGTAGCCAATGGATATTAAGGAAACACTCAAGATTCTCTCTACCATCAAGTCTATTTACCCTTCCAAAGAAGAAGACGTGGAGTTGACCGCTAAGGTGTGGCAGTTGCTATTCGCTAAAGACCCACTGGATGCGGTACTCCCTGCCGTCATGGAATGCCTGTCTACGATGCACTACGAGCCGAAGCCTGCTGATATTAAAGCCCGTATGTACAGGGATAAGAACGCAGTACCTGCCATCGCCTTGTGGGAACAGGCACGGAACTTTTGGAGGTATGAACTCACAGACGACCCTGCAGAAGACAAGCGCAGGTATGACATGCTCGCTCCGGAAATAAAGGCTGTCTACTCACTCTCAGAGATGCGTGAAATGAGGTCTTTAAACGCTTCGGACGTGACGAGATTTGAACAGCCTAGATTCATTAAGCGAGTTTCGGAAGTACGCGCAGAACAGCACGAAACGCTTCAGATAGAAGGAGGCAGTAATCTTGTCAGAATTGACCGACCTTAACCCGATTTACCATCACCTGCCCTACATGAAGAGATGCGAGCACAAGCGCATGGTGTGGGACGATAACCTCAAGCAGAACGTCACGGTGTATGAAGGACCGCTCCTCAAGACTTACCCGCCCTTCCCATGGAGACCCGGCACAGGAGACCACAGTAACGAAGACCCAGTCGCCTTTATAGACAGGTGTGCGGATGCAGGACTTGTGGATTGGGAAACAGAGTCTCAGCGTAAGGCTCGTGAGGAGCGTGAAAACACCCCGTGGTGAAGTTGAAAGAATATCTGAAGAGCCATAAAGGTGAACTCATAAAGTTGGGCAGTGGCACCGCATTCCTGTTCATAGGAGTCATTGACGATGGGATAGACCTCGAACTCGAAAAGATACGGTGGAAAGAAAAAATACCTGCCCTGCCCGACCGTGAGGTGCTCAATACATATCCTTCCCTACCGGGAATCGACGAGGGAACAATAGTCATAATTGAAGGCGCAGAGAGAGGAAAATACTGGACGAAAGGAGAATATGATTACTTCAATAATAATCGCGGCACTAATCAGCGGAGTTATCGCTTCGATACTGACATGGACGATAATTGACGGCAAAGCAACAGACTGGTACGAGAGTGTGCTGAAAGAGGCTCAGAACGCACAGTTGGATGCGCAGACAGCCCTCGCACGGACACAGGTGCTTACAGAGGAGCATGACCGCCTCAAGCAGTACATTTACTCATACGTATCTTATTTACCCAACAGAGTTACAGCAGAAAACACCATTAAGAACGCAATGAAGGATGCGCTGAACGAAGAAGGAAAATGAGCGAGTTGATTGATAAACAGGCGGCACTCGACTTGGTGCGAGACAAATGCCTCGAAATCCTAGACCGTTGTGACAGTCACTATGATGTCGATGTTGAAGATTATGTGTATGACGACCCGGCTATATTCAACACTATCCTTACATGCAATAAAGAGATTCGGAATGCGTTGAGCGAAATGCCAACCATAGACGCAGTACCGTTGTCAGCGGTTCGTAAAGCGGCAAAGAAACTTGCGTATATTCATCAGCAGATTGATTTGTATGGCGATAGACCCGATTTACATGACGAAGAATACTGGCTTGAGTATCTGATGGATGAGGAATGGAAAGATGAAGAGATTGATTGATGCGGATGATTTGAAACGAGCGTTGGTAACGAACGGCTTTAAAAACGACATTGACATGATGATGACACTTGAAACGATAAACAACGCCACAACCATAGACGCAGTACCGCTTGACGGAAGTTTCTTAAAAATGAGCAGGGGCGATTACTTAATCTACAAACGTCATTGGCTTTACGAACACTTTGACATGGAGATGGAAATTCAGCGGTCAGCCATGAAGTTTATGGGCTATGAACCTGCCATAAAAGACGCACAGCCGCATTGGATTCCGTGCAGTGAGAGATTACCGGAAGTCAGACAATGGGTGCTGTGCCAATGCAGAGCGGGAATAATGGATGTACTGCGATTGACAGAGGACGGGAGTTGGTACAAAGGCTATCCGAACGCAGAGTACATGGGTGGCTTTGTGGTCGCATGGATGCCGTTACCGAAGCCTTATGGAGGAGATAAGGAAGAATGAAAAGCAGAGAAGATGAAACATATGCCGCTTTAAGCGAATATTGTCGTTACGGTGACTTAAAGGAACTTGAATTGTGCGAAATTGCTATGTCGCTTGGCAGAATCGCAGATATGTTATCGGAAATGAATAGATACATTGTTGACTATGATGATAGCGGGAGACAAAAGGAAAATGAGTGAAACATTCCGTGTTGGCGATGAAGTTCAATACATATGGGTAGACGGAAGAATTATGAAGACACGTTTCGTCATAACATCGTTTAGTCATGATGGCTCATTAAATGGCATCGGGAAAAATGGAATCGCATATTGCGATAAAAATCCTGCACGGTGGCGCAAAACCGGAAGGCACTTTGTTGAAGCTGAGAAACTGATGAAGGCATTGGAGGCTGACCATGAGTGACTGGAAAGTTGGAGATTATTGTATCTATCACAACGGTGACAAGTATGAACTTGGAAGAGTAAAGAGCGTCACGGACACAGGTTGTTTTGTCGCATATCATTCCGGTGAAACAGGCGCAAAGACTCCGTTTGATTTGATGCATCCTCTCGTAAATGATTACTGCATTAACGATACAACGTTAGGAGGCGATTACTTCAAATGAGTGACTTAATCAGCAGACAAGCGGCGATTGATGTGCTTTCAGTTGGTAAAGAACTGCTTAGTCGTGTGCTTGATGATATAGATGTCGTTGGCGCAGATAGAGATAAGTATTCGTGGGGGCTTGGACTGATTGAATCAAACATCGAAGACATCAAGGAATTGCCGCCCGCACAGCCGGAAGTGCAGTGGATTCCGTGCAGTGAGAGATTGCCTGATGCGCTAGATAGTGTCCTTGTTACAAGCACTGGCGGACATGTTTACATAAGTTACATAGTACACGGCGAGTTCGAGTATGGTGGAGAAGTTATCGCATGGATGCCGTTGCCGAAACCTTATGAGGTGAAAGAATGACATACCTTGAGAGTTACAGACAGTGCAAAACTGTCGAAGAAATCAAGCAGAAGGCAGTGCAAGACACAAAGGTAGCGATATTCTTTGGCGGAAATCCGGACAGAATAAAAGCGATAGAAGATGCAATGAATCAAGCGATTGCAGAGAGGAAATAAGAATGAGTGACTATACAAAAAGAAACAAAGTGGATGAACTGAGGGATCGACAGTGCAAAAATTGCCCTGTGAATGAACTGAGTGAGCAGTTGAATAACTACCGTGAGTACATTGCCGAGCTTGAAATGAAATGCAATGACTTGAGAGAAGAATTGCACAAAGCACACTTGGCGATTGAACATAACCGGTATGTGGCTGATAAAGAAGCCTCGAAAAAAGACCTCTATTACCGTGATGGAATGATTGCAGGTTTGAAGTACGCAATCAGATGCAACGGGGTGAGCGGCGGCGAGGTTGGATAAATGAAAGAATACATTTGCAAAGAAGTACAGACTGAAAACGGCGGTTATCTTGAAATCGAAACGGAATTGATACGGTGCAAGGACTGCAAACTCAACCCGAAACGAATGTGTGTAGGCTGTCCAATGGCAGGCTGCATATCGAGGACTGATGAATGGTACTGCCCAGTGGGAAAGCCGAAGGAGAAATATGAAAAAGAAGAAGACAGCAGTGATTAACCCCGACCTCAGACGAAGGGCTTTGACCGAAGAGGTAAACTTGGCGCAGACACGGCTCAAAAACGCCATCTCTCGGGGGTACGACAGCAAGACCATAGATTTACTACGTAAGCATTACAATAATGCTAAGAAAGAACTGGAGGCGTTCCTTGATGAAATGGACAGGAGGTGAAAGATGAGCAAAAAGAAACTCGCAATGGTTCGACAATTCAAGAATGAACTCAAAGCACGGCTCGACTATCAGACTCGGATGACGGAACTCGAAAACAAAATTATGCTACTGGATGCACAGTTCGAGGTTAAGTCCCCTGCCCTGTCTGACGTCCACTACTCGCAGGAATCACGAGACGCACGATTAGCCGCCTATATCACCCGAAAGAAGAAGTACGAGGATGAACTCAATCTCCTTCAGAAACAGGCTGAGAAAGTGGACGAAATCGCGTCTAGGATGAACCCTACGGTATATACCCACCTCCGGAACGTCTACAAAGGACACTACACTCTCGAAGAGGCAGGCTCTCGTATGGGTCTCTCTCGCGCTCAATTTAAACTGCTCGTGGACGAAGAAATCCGCAAAGCCCTCGATTTTTAATTTGCGTTTTGCCGTTACATGGGGTTCCCTTTGTGAACAGCTCTGTGTTACATTGTGTATACCGAAAGGAAGGAAACCACAATGGATAATACATTCGGAGAGAGACTGAGGGAACTCCGCAAGAGACGGCGGATGAACCGCGATGAACTCGGAGATATTTTAGGCGTCTCCGGAAATGCTGTCACTGCGTATGAGACGGGCAGACGGAACCCTCGCAAGGAAGTCATAGACAAAATATGCGAGTACTTCGACGTTCGCTACGACTGGCTCACAGGGGCTTCAGATTTTAAAACTGATAGAGAGATAAGCGCGTTTCTCGACCAAGTCACAGAGCCTATCGTACGAGAGCACTTTGAAGAAGAAGAGAGGAGGATGCGTAATGAAGAATTGGATTTGTTGGATTATTTTAGGCGAGTTTCTTCACCAAGAGACCGACAGACTCTACTTGAGTTCGCCGAATACCTAGCAAAGAAAAAGCCATGACATAAGCCACAGCCTTCTCACCTTTTTCACACCATAAGAAAAGAGGTTAAGCAAATTATATGCGAAAAGAGAAGTATATTAAAGTCAAAACTTATAAAGGCAACACATATTTCACTGTTCAGTTCTTCTATGGCAGGAAACCGGACAGACAATCATACTCAAAGACATTCAACTCCGCTGATTATGACAGCCCTGCACAGGCGTTAAACGAGGCGTGTAAACACAGAGACATAAAGCGTGCGGAATTGCTCATCAATGGTCTTCCGACCCGTAAAATGACCGTTTTCGACGCCTTTGAAAAGTCTAAGAAAATCTATAAACGCGCAGAGTCCACAGATAACAACCTCGACATACTGTTCAATGCGTATTTCAAGGAGTACCGAGACACTCCTATCGCAGAGATTGACGAATGGACGATAACGACTCACTTGGAATCCATGAGAACCGAAAGGTCTGACGTTGTTCTATCGAGCGTTCTGAGCCTGTGGAAGCGTATCTGTAAGACTGCAAAGGGATTGAAGGCATTGACAGTCAACCCTGCCGATTCTGTCGAGGCTCCGCGTTCTACGGTGCATGTCGAGCCGTATAGACAGTACTTCACAGATGAAGAGATAGACAGAGTTATCGAGTACCTGCTTAATCCCACGTATAACAATGCCGCATTCATATATAACTGCTATGTCATTGCGGTAATGATTAAGGTCACAAGATATACCGGGCTTAGGCCTAGAGAAATCAAGTACCTTGAACGGGATGATGTGGACTTCGAGACAGACACGATTTATATCAAGCCTCACGGAAAGAATGTTAAGACTCGCACCTCAATGAGGGCAATCCCCATGAATAACACGGTTAAGACGGAACTCATGACCCTGTTCACGATGTCCCCGTATGACCTACCATTCATGTTCTATGGTGGGCTGATTCCCTCCCCTGCATCACTCTCAATCAAAATCAAACGGGCAGGAGAAGCCGCAGGCGTAAAGGGATTCCATCTGTACGGGATGCGCCACGTATTCGACTCAGACCTTGTAACAAACATGGTAGACCCTAGAACCGTCATGGAACTCATGGGTCATTCTGATGTAAATACGACGCTTGCTGTATACGCACGTTCCACAGAGGAAAAGCGGAAGGAAGCGATTGAGCGAGTAGAAAAAAGTAGAAAACCTGCGTAAAGCCTTATAAATAGGCACAGGTAAAAATGTCGTATAATGTCAAATTACTAACGATAGTTGACAATAGGCGCTGAAATAGGTGAGAAGGCAACGGTGGTTTGCGTTACTTGGCTATGGCTGAAGGTAGAAATGGTAGAAAATTGGTAGAAAAAAAGTGGGAGACCCCGTAATTGGAGCCTCCCGTTCTTTTTATTTTAGTCCGAGTTCACGTTTCAACTTCTCTACGTTGCTCTTAGTACTGTTCACGATACTATCCCACAGTGCTGATTCTGATGATGTGCTCACCGATGCCTTGATGTCAGATTTGGACTTACTCGGGCTTTTCAGTGCACCGTTTGCGTATTTCATGAACCGCTCGAAGAGTTCCAAGGTATCAGCGTCTACGGTAGAATCGCCACCGCCTCCGCTTCCTCCACTGCTTCTCCGACCGCTACTACGCACTCTCGGGGCATAGTTCTTAGTTGAAGTTGTCTTCGCTTTTGTTGTCTTTGCTAAGGATTTCTTTCGACCACCTCTTGAGCCTTTGGAGCCTTTGGAACCTTTGGAGCCTTTTGCCCCCTTGCCTTTACTGCCTGTTCCGGTATTTTCTTTACCATTCAATTCAGCAAAGGCATCAGCGTAATGAGTTCCGTACTTCTTATCGTACTTCGAGAACAGACTTTCCCAAGATTCCTGCACGGTTTCTTCGCTGTCCTGTTTCTTTTTCTTCTCGTACTCCTCGTTAGACATAGCGCGGTATGCCGCAACTACACTTTCAAGGGTCTCACCATCTTCGTTAAGGTACTTTTCGCGTGCGGCTTCTCTTTCATCCGGTGTCTTAACCAAGATGGAATCTGTGAGACCGAACGCCGAAGGGAAACATTTCTGATTCAAAATAGCCTGCTCTACATCATCCATGACTCCGAGGCGTTCCAGTTCAGATGCAACATATAATGCCCGTCTGTTTCCGGTCAGACCGCAATCCTTCATGAGGTAGAACTGTGCAGGACTTACACCGAGTCTCTTCAGTTCAAGAGCGGCAATCTGCTCGTCCTTATAAAGTTCGCTTACATCACCGACTCTCTTATAGTAGACTTCCTTGGCTTCTGCGAGGGCTAACTGTTCCAGTTTCTTATAAACATCATCCCGAGCGTGTGTGCCGAGATTGTTATACTCCGCCAGTTCGTTATAATCCTCTGCATACTGCCGATAATTGCCGTAGTAGGTCTTCTTTACCTGCGTATACTCTTCGGAAGTAATATCGCCGATGTCTAAGCCCATCTTTTCCAAATCGTAGTATATCTGCCCTTTAAGACCACCTGTGCCTGTCTGATTTCTAGGAAGAGCAACCGCTCCAACATCCATCAGCGCACTGTCAAAGTCGTCGTGGGTATCTACTGTGATTGTGGAAGGGACTAAGGTGTTGTAAATAGCGCGTCCGACTCCTCCGATACCGAAGTCAAAGTTCTCCAGTTCCTGCCCCTTTTGGTCGATTGCAGGCTGAAGGTACCTAGACATGCCCGGAATGTTCATGAGCGTTTTATTTACCATTCTTTCCCAAGATGTGTTGGCAGAAGTTGTTCTCTTAACAGGGTCAATAGTTCTGTTAATTGCACCGCCAAACGTAGGGCTTAACTGCCCGACGAAGTTCTCTGCGATGCTTTCGCCCATACGTTCCATTCCACCGGCAAATCCTGCACCGAAGATTTCTCCGCCGTAGTTAGACCCCTGCACGAAACTTGTGAGCATATCGTTCAAAGAACTAAGATAGGACGCTTCAAGAACCGGATTCATCATATCCGTCGTGTCACGGATGATTCCCGCCATATTCTCGGGCAGTTCATCCAAATCAAACAGGTTCTTTCCGTATCTTCCGAGCGTACCCGCGAAAGACGCCCCCATCATGAACGGAGCCGCTGTAGGCATCGCCCAGTCGAGCGAATAGTATTTATCACCGAGGTGTAGCGCCAACGGCTGTCTACCAAAGATGTTGCTCTGATAATAAGAGGTTCTGCCGTCCTCGTCATCATCTTCCGGTTTGGAGATAAGTCCTCCATTGGCAAGTGCCGCACCGATTAAGAACAGCGCTGTACCTGTAACACCTCTCGAAAGACGGGTGACATAGGTCGATGCAGACATCTCTCCGCTTCTAACCTTCCCCAAATCCGCTGTCGCATGATACATAAGTCCGACTGGCGAGTACTGAAGTGACAGATTCAAGATGTTTGCAGGGGTTTTGACAAACGGAACCACAACGTCAAGAGCGACGCCTGCTTTGCCCATTTTCTTCTTCGTGTCGTTAAGGAACTTCGCCATCTGATTAAAGTCATGGTAAGTAGCCTCCTGTGCGTCATGGAGAGCCGCCTTTTCCATTCCTTTTAGAACTTTATCGGAAATGACTTTGCTGTTCTTGTCCTTGATGGTAAATCCGTCACCGCTTCTCTCGACTGTGTAGCCCTGTGCTTGGAGCATCTGAGCCATTGAAATTCGTGCACGACCTTCGACGAAGATTCTGTCTTCAAGCGAAAGCATGTCGTTGTTGAACTTATTTACTTTGTTTAAGAGTTTCCCTACCGCGTTCTTATTCGAGAATGCACCTGCGGCAAGTCGTGCGTCATATTCGCTGAACTTTCCGTTTCCGGTCTTCTCTTTACTGAACTGATGTGTTTTGTCGAGCCACTCTGCGACTTCTCTATACTCTTTACTGACTGCGCCAATACGCACTGCTTTCTTGTCGTTTTCGTTAAAATTCAGCGCCTTCTTCAGAGAATCGTTGTGCGTGATTGCCCACTCAATTCCCGCCTGCGTTGTGTCGGTGAGTCTGAACAGCCCATATGTAAAGCCGTTGGAGATAATGTTTCGCATGTGGGTTCTAGGGTTGGTAAGCATACAGGTCATTCTCCACTGCTTAACCATATCCCCTGCTTTACGAGGCAACTGGTCGGCAATCTGATACTCAATCTTCTCCATCGCCGCATCGCGTGCATTGTCATCTTTTGCGTTGACATACTCATCAATAAGCGACTGGTCGAGAGTCAGTTTCTTATTCTTAAGGTCTTTAGCGTAGACTTTATTCAGTTTGTCGATTGTCCTCTGAATATAGTTGGTTGCAGTAACCGGACTCTGCTGTAAGAATCTCATGACTCTAAGAACACGTCCTGCTTCAGATGCCGCATTTGCCATAGCCTCAACAACTGTCGTTGCGTTATCTGTGGCGCGTTTCTGCTCGTCTCTTAAAATACTGAGTGCTTCTGCATCTTCCGGTCTGTTTGACTTTTCCAGTTTCTCAATCTGCGCTCTAATGTCCTGCGAGAGTTTGTTCGATGCCTCAAACGCCTTCTCTAAGTACACCAGTTCTTCTTCGGTGACTGCAGGGTTGTTCTGCTGAAGGATACCATCTGCATATGAAATGGCGTTTTTAAGACCGCCCTGTTTCAGCCATTCATCAGCATCTTTTCTGACTTCATCGTCATGCACTACAGCCTTACGGGTAAGACTCTCGTCAATTCGTGCGGTGATTGAGGGGTCAACATTCTTGTTTTTCCTCAGTTTCTCCATTGTTGCGTGAATTGATGTGTCATCCGGACGAGTTCTGCGTTCATTCGCTTTATCACGCATTCTGTCCTGCTGTTGCTGACCTGCATCCTGCTGATTCGTCTGCTGTTCTGCTTCAGCCTGCTTATTTACATACTCATCAGTACGAGCCTGTGTCTGTTTAGTCTGTTCCTCTCGGGTTTCTTCAGCCAGTGTTTCTGCGCCTCTGATGTTCTCCTGCTCTTTACTGGTGAACTCTTTACCGCGGATTTCCTTCGAGGATTCATTCACATTTTTGACTTTCTCTTCAACACGCTCGTAGATGGTATCACTCTTGCGGACTTTATCGGCTTTAACACGAGTGCTTTCTGTTGCACCTGTAGTGTCTGCATTGAGAGTATAGCCTTCGCCAGTAGCCGGTTCTGCACTCATGCGGTTGAACTCAGCGCCTGTCATCTCTGTCCCTGTCTTACGTACAACTTCCTGTCCGTTTTCGACTCGGGTTTCAGAAGGCATGTTCTTATAAGCTTTAACCACACGCTCAACAAATTCATCTGCAGACTGTCTATCCGCAAATGTTCTGTGGCTGTTGAAAATCTCTCTCTGAACGTCTCTCTTTCCGGGCGCTTTCCCTGTTTCTTCTACCTCTTTTGCAAATCTGTTCGCAGTTTCGAGGGAGCATCCAGCCCTATAAAGGAGAGCCGCAAGCGTATTTTCTACGTTCCCATCTTCTCTCGGAGACGCCTTAGATTCCTCGACTTCCTTAACGAGAGTATCAACTTCACCTTCAATTCTGTCTCTGTCGGCTTTGTTCTTCTCATAGAACTCATCAGAAGCACTCCAGTCTTCGTTATGAAAATAGCGCATCATCTCGTGCGCATCCATGGAGGCTACCTCTGTATCGTTTTTGCCGATTCTCGACTTAGTCTGTACTCGCTCGGTCGTTTTAGTCTCGGTTTCAGTATCCGCTTTTCTCTGCACGCGTTCCATACCGCGAGGAAGGTTGGCGTTTTCCGGTTCTTGATTTCTGAAGTATGTCAGTGTATCGAGGTCTCTCTGCCGTTCTTCGGAGATGGTTTCCGGTTCTGTCTGCTGTTCGGTTGTGGTCGGTTCGGCGGTTTCTTCTTTGGGAGTCTCTTCTTTTCTCTCCTCTTCTTTTTCCTCTGTCTTTGTCTCTTCTGTCTTCTGTTCCTCTGTTTTTTCGTTCTTCTTTTCTTCTGTCGTTGTTTTGTTGGCAGTAGGGTTGAAGGTTTCTTCGTAGATTTGAGAGTCCGTCTTCCGTGGAGTTTCTTTCTTCTGCTCAATTTCAGATGGATTTTGGCTGTTTGTAAACTCCGCAATCTTAACAAGAACATCGTTTTCACGAGTATATGAATCGTCATTTATATAGAATCCTGTGTCCGTCTCACCTGCTTCTATCTGAGCGTTGGGGTGGTTCCAGTTCCAATCGCCGATGGCACGTAAAACGTCAATGTCGAAATTGCCCGAAGCGTCGTACTGTTCATAATCGGCGAAGTCGTACATCTTCTGCAAAAAGTCTTTATATTCTTCCGATTCAGTTGTTATGCTGTCGTCTTCTTTGTACGCCGCCCCCACAGTATTTTTGAAAGAATCATTAACTTTCTTATAAAACTCGGCAGACCACTCTGTATCTTGAAGTTTTTTGGCGCGTTCAACAATCTCTTTTTCGTGCTCGTCGATTGCTCCACCTTTTAATGCCGCATCAATCCGTTCTATCTCTGAATCGGTAAAATACGCTTTCCTTTCGTCGGTTTGTTTTGCGGTTTCTACAGGAGCCTGTTCCGTGGACTGTTCATTAAGATTCGTGCGCTTTACGTTCTTTACTGGTTTACGTGTTTTAGCATCAATGACTCTGCCATTTTTATCAAAGATGAATTTAGGCTTTGCGTTTTTCTGAGCGTTTCTTGCCGCGCGGTCTTCTTCAGCCATCATGCTGTTAATTGATGCGCCGTCTGACTTCTTGCTCTTCTTCCCAGTTTCCTGTGCTCTCTGAGCCTCTGCTTCCGCCTTTGCCTGCGCCGCTTCTAAACCCTGCGGGAAACGCTTATTGTATTCGTCCTTGAAAGTATCGAGGAGTGCTTTTGCCTCTGATTCACTGAATCCCTTACTCCTAAGCGACTTCCAACCACGCTCGTAATTGTATGGAGAATAGTCGCCCTTCTTCTTAAGGTTGTCTCCAAGCCTCTTCGCGTCAGCCGGTGCAATTCCATTTGCAGAAAGGTAGTCGCCGGGTTCTTCATACTGACGGTTGAGATTAATTTCTTTTTCTTCCTCCGTCATATTTTCTTCGGCGTATTCGTCAGAGCGACCGTCATACTCATCCATCACTTGCTTGAATACATCGAAGCCAAGGACTTTTGCTTTTTCATTGTTTTTAGCAACCTTGTCAAACACATCTTTAGTGATTGGAGTAAGGTCGTCACCCATTACATCTGCGATTGCATCAGAAAAGCCCTCCATGTCCGATTCGGTGAGACCATAACGCTCCGGTTCTTTATATTCGAGCCGATTTTGAGAGTTGTACTGTGACTGTGAAATGGCAAGATTCAGTTTGCGCATTGTCCGGTTCAACGCCGCGTTTGTCTTATCTCCGGAAACGAACGCTTTGCCTTGGTCAAACAGATAGCGGATGGTACTTGGATTATAGTTTGCGATGTCTCTGAGGCTTCTAGCACCATTCTTGATAATATTTTCCGTAAGGTTAGCGTAGCGCTCATTGCCTGTCGCATCTGTGTCGTTAATCAATCCCGCTTTAACAAGATTATCGAGTTCGTCGCAATATCGGCTATACTCTGCGCTTCCTTCTGCGGCATGACCGACCTCGTGGGCAAACAGACTTTCTGTTGCATTGGTCGCCTTTGCGTTAATCAATATTCTTCCGTTATCGAAAGCCGCATCATGCCCGTTAATTTTCCCGTCATGGAACTCAAATGGTGTGCCGAGTCTATTAGAAATCTCAAGCATCGAGTCAATATCCTGTGCCTTTGCGCCAGTCTTTTCTGCAGAATATTCGACGAGTTTGCGGTTAATCTCCTGTGCGGTTTTCTTACTTCTCCCGATTGAAGAGTTAAGTGCTCCAGTCTTCAAATAATCTCGTAACTCCTGCGCCCTAGTTTCAATGTCATTGTTTACCGTTTCACTGAAGACACCCATGTCAGAGTTGTCTCTTACGGTTTTCGCCTCAGCGCGGTGATTATTAAAAGCCTCAAGAGATGCCCTAGCGCCCCGCTCTGCACGGATAGCATTCACGTCACTTCTCGCCTGTCTGATGGTCTGTACCGGATGGGCGACGAACGCTCCACCAACGCCGCCAATACCGCCTTCAATACCGCTCTGAAGTGCATTCTGAAGTGTTCCCTCAAGACCCTGCTCGGCATAAATCTGATTGGCTCTGTCCCAAAATTCTTTCGATGTGATGTCACCTTCTAATGCCGCCGTAGTCAAAGGTTCTAAGAGACCGCTAAGTCCTTCTTCGACAAACTCACCAGTAAAGTTGCCAAGCGTAGGAATATCGGCGCCGGGAACCATTTCGTCCGGAACCAAAACTTCAGTGCCTGTTTCCAAAGCCGCATTCGCCAGTGCATATCGTCTCGCCGCATCAAGGTCATTCTGATACTGTTCGCCCATTCGTCCTGTACGGACATCCCCGTAAGAACCGCCATAGACATTCGCCGCCATAGTTCCGAGACTGAGCGCCCTTCCAAGAGGTGAACCGAATCCAAGACCAAATGCACTATTCAATACAGCACCTTCTGCCGCATTAAGCGCGTTATTCGTACCGCTCATTACAAGACGGTCATACATTTCCTGCGGAGTTCTTCCGAAGTGATTCTCAAGTAACTGCTTCTGAAAGTCTGTTTCCTGTAAGAATCTGTTGCTGTTCTCTTCGCCAAGACGTTCTGCAATGGCTGTTCTTAAACCCGCAAGTCCGGACTGCCACTGATTCGCGCCTGCCGCCATAGCGTTGCCGGTTCTATGGATAAGGTTTTCGTCAGACTGTTTCCGCAGGTACTGATACCATCCGTTGTCATCATATGGAGTATCTCTTCCGGTGAGAAACATAGCCGCTTTTCTTTCGCCCGCGTGCCCCTGTGTACGGAAGTCATAACTCTGATTACGAAGAGCATATAGACGCTTCGCTTCGGCAATTTCTTCTGCAGTAGCCTCTCCGTTTGCAAGTAACTGACGTTCCAAGTCCGCACTGCTCATTTTGAGGTATTTTTCATTCTGCTTTTGACTTGCTACGGCTTCCGGAATAGACCGAATAATATCGCTTGCTGTCTCTGTTACCTTACGAACAAAACTCTTGTTCTCGTCCTCTTTATTCCCTGTGTTAGTCTTTGCTGAATATCTAGCCTCCGGTGACACCGACCGTCCAATACCGCTTGTCGTCGGCATAATCGAATTAGTTAAAGCCCTAGTGACTGGATTTGCCGCGATTGATGACGCTACTTTGCTAATTACATCCCAACGAGTCTGTTCCTGCTTCTTCTGCTCGGAAGTCTTGCTCGCTTCAATGTTACGTCTTCCCTGCGCGGTATTAGGGTTGCGCGTCTGCTGAGCCGCCGACTGCTGTACGGTTGGAGCGTTCTGAACTGTTGCTTGAATGGCAGGCGCAGAGGTCTTTACATTTGACTGCTGACCATACTGACGCTGACGCTGAGCCTTCTGCTGTGTCTGAGTCGGCTGACTCTGCTGAACGCTTCGCTGACTGGATTTTTGCTGTTTCTGTTGCGTGGGCTGTGATGCAGACTGAGATGCCTGTGAGGACGGAGCGTTGTGCTTATAAGAGACGCTCTGCGAGTTGTTGCTTGTCTGTCTTGTTGCGCTCTTTGTATGCGGCTGTGACTGTGCCTGCGACTGAACAGAAGAACCGGTGGTATTCCGGTTTCCCGTGTTGCTTTTCTTCTGCTCAACTTCTTTTTTTACTGTCTGTATAAATTTAGGCATAGAATACCACCTTTCCCTTTAACGGTTTTCAATCTCCCGTTTCCGAAGCCACGTAATATTGATGCTTGGTGTAGACTCCGGTTTCCCTGCGAGTTTAGAAACACTTGCCCGTGAAGGCTTAAGGCTCTTTACTCCCTGTCTAGGGTTCTGTGCTTTGCGAAGGGACGCCTCTAATAGCGCCCCGTATCTTGTCTGCTTCATCCTTGTTTGATTCCGTATCTCAGAAGAGTGTTATACAGGTCACCGCTTGATAAGCCCGTTGCCGGTGTTCTCGCCAATCCTGTGTTAAGTATGTTGAAGAGGTCGGTTGATGCCGGTGCGGCAGTGGACTGCGTAATTGTCGTAGGAGATACCGCGATTGTCGGCGTGTTACCTGCAATGGACTGCGCGAGTGCGAGGTACCCTGCATCCGGTGTGTAGCCCGAATACTCTGCGTTGATGAGCGAAGAAATCACATTGTTGTAGTTGTCGAGTGTGCTGTTCTGATTGGTCGCCTTCTGAGTTTCAATCTGTCCGAGATAGGTGTTGAGATTGTTCAGAAGTGTGGTGTATGCGTTCGCCTCGTCTCTGTTAATGCGATTCATGTTGTTGTTGTAATTCGAAGACAGCAGAAGGTTTTCCTGCATACCATTACCGGAATTGAACGCTCCACGGTCGGCAAGCGCTTCTCTCTGTGCTCTACGCGCCTTGAAGTTCTGCACTGCTAACTGGTTGCGGAGGTCTTGATAGTCGGCGCCAATAATGCCACGCGACGTGTTGTACTGGTTTCTAGCATTTAATCCAAGTTTATCGAGCGCGCCATTTGCCGCATTAATAGCATCCTGTCTTGCCTTCTTCTGTGCTTCAAGAGCCAGTCTCAGTGCCTCAAGACGTTCCGCTTCCTTCTTTTTCGCTTCCTCTTCAGCCGCCTTCTTTGCCGCTTCTTCTTCAGCCGCTTTTCGTGCCGCCGCCTGTGCCGCCGCTTCCTGTGCCGCCGCTTCCTGTGCCGCATAATCTACTGCCGGTGCTGCCGGTACGACGTAGTGCAGATTTTCAGCGGTATAAGTGCCATCTGGATTCCGCCTTATTCTCTGCGCATACTCCCCCTTGTTCAGCTCTGCAGGGTCTGTGTTACTTGAGTGACTGAAACCCGACTCGTGATATGTGTGTGTCTCTGCCGGTGGAGTATACTTCGTTGTGTTTTCGTATGTTCGCGGTTCGTCCGACTTAGCGGGGACTGGGTCTGTTCTAAATGGTGTTGTATTCGCGTTTGCATTAATTAAATCCGGGTTTGTTGCCCATGTATTATTGTTCTGCGGAGCAAATGAACCGCCACCGGAACTATTACTAAAACCGGACTGATGATATGAATGACTGCTATTACTACTACTGCTACTGGTTGACGGTGTAGATGAGTTCCTGTTGGTTACCGGTTTATATGTGTTTCCGTTCATATTATTGCCATAGCCAGTAGTTTTGTTGTTGCTATTTTTTACTTCATTTGTGGAACCTCTGTACCACTGATAACCCTGCGCCATAATTGCCTCCTTATAATTCGCTTATCTCGTCGATAGCATCATCAATTTTGCTTGCGTCTGTTCCACCGGATTTCGCCCATAACAGCAGTGCGAGGAATGCTTTGCTCTGTGCTTTGGTCGTTTTCTCCAGTTTCGATTCTGTTTCTCTGATTTTCGCGTGTGCGTGGTCGATATCTTTCTTAACATCCGAGAGTGCGTGTTTAATTTCGCCTATTTCCTCTTTGTTTTTCAGAACGTCTGCCCGGACTGCTTCCAACGGAGCGTTTGCGTTCTTTTTAACCGTCGCTGTCGAGTTGATGAGGTTGAGAATCTGAGATGCCAAGAGCAGTACACCAACCACCGCAACCCATGTTATCTCTGTCATTTTTCATTCTCTGCTTTCTTAAACTGGTAGCCGAAGAAGAACGAGATGCACATGGTGTAAATGCTCACGAACTTGTCCGGTAACTCTTCACCCTTCAGTACAAGCATTCCGAAGACTACCGTAAGGAAAATCGTGATGATGCTCTTAACTGACATGAGAGACGCAATGCGCTGAAGGATAATGTGGTCATTCTGTGTAGGTTCGGGGTCTGTCCAGTTTTCTACAGGTGCTACTTCAGTTTCGGGAGTAATCGCAGTCATAGGCTCTTCTTCCTCTTCTTTCTCTACTGGTTTCTCTACTGGTACGACTTTGGATAGGATTGCGATAGCGGAAGGAACCTCTCTGCCTGTGTCTCGGTAATATGAAAACGACTTGCCGTTCCAAGCGCCCATCTGAGCACTGCCTCCGCCATCCAAGAATGCTATTGATTCATAGCCGAATGTCTTAAGGTCAGTGGCAATGGTCTTTGGTGTGGTGACGTCTTCACAGAGTCCTAACACGTAGGTTCCATCCTTGAATCTCATGACAAACGTATAGTTGCTCGCTATGTTGATGTGTCCGATTCCGACCATCCTTGCGTACTGATAATGTCCTTCCTTCGGGTAAACGACAGCAGGTGAGAAGACGTTGTGCTTTTGGTCTATATGGACGCCTGTACAATCGCCGTATGCCCCTGTTTCGAGGTCGTAGTAAAGCGTTGTGTCTTGGTTTGGCAATTCCCTCCACACTTCGCTTAACGGGGCTGAGATGTCTCCATACGTTGTTCCGTAGGGGTCTGCTTCTCCGCTCTTCATTTGGAAGTAATTGCCTCCGGTGATTTTGCACATCACATACCGGTCTTCAATATCCAGTTCCCGAATGGGCTTCAGTTTATTTAGACCCGCGGAGATAACTACTGTTTCCTCGTTTTCGTCCTGCCGATATAGCGTATAGTGATGACCGTTGATATATTTAGTTGAATAACCGAACGGAATGTCTCCCCAACCAATCCATCTCAGTGCGCCGAGAGCATCAGAAAAGACGGTAGTTTTCAGCGAGAAGCCTCCGTTACCGCCTTGGTTTTCCGAGAACTCTTGGTCTTTGTACATCATTGCGATATGGGATTTTGGATGACTCTTACTTCCGTATCCCCACACAATCCAGTCGCCGTCCTTGTACGCTCCATCTGTAACGAACGTAAAGTACTGAGCATAACCCAATGCGTAGCGAGAAATCCAATACCCATCCGCATAGTTGTTAGGTGTCGCCTTTACAGGAATGCCCACCTCCGCACAGAACACTTTGAATGCGTCTACACACTGTGCTCCATACGCTCTGTCGTAATCAATTACCCTCCCCAAATACTTGTCAACAAACTCCTTTGGGGTCATGGTTTATCCCTCTGTCGGTGTTTCTTCAGTCGGGGTTTCAACAACAGGTTCCGGTTCTGTCTCGTGGAAGATATATTCTCTATATCCCTCGACGCAATTTAACTGCTCATCGACAATCATTACCTTTGCTGTAAGTACATCCGGAGAGTTCCAAAGAGTCCGACAAACCCCGTGAAACTGAACCTTTGCTTTTATGATGTCAGACCATTCAGACTCAATGGCAAATCCGCCGTTGCTACATTTGATAATTGCGTACTTCATGATTTCTTTCCTCTCTTTCTTTCATGAAAAAAGGCACCCGTTCAGATGCCATTAATTTGTTCATATAAAGACTAAATGAGTAAATTGAGTGAGATGATGAGTAAATTGAAATCGGGCAGGGATTTGCCCCCTTTTTGTGAGCAGTCCCCGACTACGGATTCGAACCGCTATTTCTCCCCTCGTGAGAGCGACTTGCCGTTAGTCGATACGGGGCGCCCGAAGTCTGTGTTTACCTATTCCACCACCGATTTTGCATTATTTTGCTGATTTATTTCACTAAAGCACACATTGGTGCAATAATTGCAATTTTTTGCACTAACAGTTTATATTGATTTATTGCT
>ODAI011624801.1_pt1 | contig 20812 bp, 18 predicted proteins | sample 1539321 | NCBI WGS metagenome assembly ODAI01 (sample SAMN02144231, study PRJEB22623) | gut metagenome | biome: sheep rumen | host: Ovis aries | place: New Zealand
ATATTGGTAAGGTACCAGATGAACAGCTTGAGATTCCACACGCACTCTATGGCGCCCAGATTGCTTAGAAGTACAAGGAAAAACCAGATATCTGCAATGCTATCGGTGCTCACCATGATGAGATGGAGATGACTTCACTCCTCGCTCCTATCGTACAGGTCTGCGATGCTATCAGTGGTGCGCGTCCAGGTGCTCGTCGCGAAATAGTGGAGGCTTACATCAAGCGTCTCAACGACCTTGAGAACCTTGCAAGCAGCTATCCAGGCGTTACAAAGACTTACGCTATTCAGGCAGGTCGTGAACTTCGTGTCATCGTTGGTGCAGACAAGATTTCAGACAAGGAAATCGACACACTCAGTGCTGATATTGCCAAGAAGATTCAGGACGAGATGACTTACCCAGGACAGGTTAAGATTACTGTCATTCGTGAGACTCGTGCCGTTGCTTTTGCAAAATAAACCAATGAAGCATCTGATAACATCGCTATTATTAGCAACATCCATAAATACCTTTGCTCAGAATATGGGCAAAGGTATTACTTATTCTACGGAACTGAATGGTACATTCAGTGACGGAGATTATGCGCCATTTTGGCTTAGTGCCAACAAATATGGTTTGTCTTCCATTAAGAATAATTCCGGTTATGTCCGTGCTGGTTTGTTCCGTAACATAAGCGTAGATTCTCTTAAACTATGGAAATTTGGTTACGGACTTGATGTTGCGATAGCAACTAATCATACATCCGACATGATTATTCAACAGTTATATGGAGAGGTACAGTACAAGAAAGGTACACTTACCATAGGTGCAAAGCAGATGCCATTAATATTTAAGAATGAAGAACTGAGCACAGGCGATATGACCTACAGCATCAATGCACGCCCGATTCCACAGATTAGCCTTGCACTTAACGACTATTGGGATTTGCCTCTCACCGACGGTTGGCTTGGTTTCAAAGGCCACATATCCTACGGTATGTTCACTGATGGAAACTGGCAGACGAATTCCACAGCCAGCACAAAATTAATCCATTGCAACAACGTACTCTTCCATAGCAAATCAGGATATATAAGAGTCGGAAAAGAAGACGTCTTTCCACTTACCTTCACAGCAGGCGTACATTTCTGTGCACAGTTCGGAGGCGAGGCTTGGAATACAGGCAAGAGGATCGATGACACAAGCAATTTCAAGGGCGATCATGTCAAGATGGGAACGGGTCTGAGTAGTTACTGGCACGCCTTCTTCCCCGGAGGAAGAGACGCTACCGACGGACAGTACGACAATGCGGAAGGCAATCAGCTTGGCAGTTATCAGGCTTGCCTCAAGTATAAAGGAAAAAACTGGGAGGCAAAGTTCTATGGCGACCATTTCTTCGAAGATCACTCACAGATGTTCTTTGAATATGACTGGAAGGATTTCCTGTGGGGAATAGAAGTAACCCTACCAAGGAACCCATACGTAAGTACCTTTGTACTTGAGCGCATAAGCACGGAGGACCAGACAGGAAGCGTATATCATGACCATACCGTAAATCTTCCGATACAGATAAGCGGAGAGGACAACTACTACAACCACAGTGTCTATGGTGCATGGCAACACTGGGGACAGGCGATAGGCAACCCAACCCTGCTCTCTCCTGTGTACAATAGCGACGGAGCCATAACCTTCCGTCACAACCGTATAAAGGCATACCATATCGGTATCAACGGCAATCCGACGGAGACCCTACACTACCGAATTCTCTATACCCACACACGCTCATTGGGTACATACGCCACACCACTCATTGATCCACAATCCGCCAATTATTTCCTTGCAGAAGCGACATATGCTCCAACAAAGCTAAATGGCTGGAGCATAACATGCGCATACGCAGGCAATCGTGGAGAGCTACTCGGCAATAGCGATGGAGGAATGATAACAATAAAGAAGAAAGGAGTATTGACAAAATGAAAAGACTTATCATCACGCTCATCACAGCCATAGCCATCCTCACAACATCATGCGAGGACAAGCACAACCACATTGGCGACCTCAACGGTAACTGGCAACTTACGTCGTGGAGCAACAGCGACGACGAAACCGTCATAGCAGACAAGACGAGTGGCATCTACTACTCCATTAGCATAAGCCTCCTGAAGATTCATTCCACCAATGAACAAGGCAAATACTACATTGCCACATTCCGTCACACCTCCGACAGCCTTATACTCACAAAGGCATACGCCTCACCTTTCGACTCCGTAGTCGATTACAAGGACATGGACAAGTATGGAGTGCCTTCAAACGGAGCATTCCGCATAGTGGAACTAAACAACAAACATCTCACACTCCACGGCGGCAATAGCATCCTATCCTTCCGAAAGAACTAAAGCATACTGTCAGCACGCCACGAAGCAATATTCCTTTCATTGACTTCATTCAAAACAATGTGCGCCACATATAGTGCGCACACTTCTCACAAAAAAACATCTACCACACAATAAAACGCAAAAATATGCGTTATTAACAGAAATAGATTGTAAATTAATGAACATACCAAATCAGGAAATAATATACACCTTAATTGCTTTTTGCGTAAGTTTGGTGTTCTCCATCATAGGAACACCTTTCATTATTGCTATGTGCAAAAAGAAAGGATATTACGACATGCCAGACTCTCGTAAGGTCCATAAATTCGCCATACCACGACTTGGCGGAGTACTATTCCTCCCATCCATGTGTATAGGGACTGTCATTGCATTGATAACAATCTTCAGAGGATTGCAGCACGAAATAACGCTTACACTCTCTGTCATCGCCATGGCAGCAGGCGGCATCATAATTTATCTCATAGGTATCCTTGACGACCTCAAGGGAATGAAGGCGATGCACAAGTTCATCATACAATTTATCGTTTCATCGTTCTTCCCACTCTGCAACCTAATGATAAATGACCTTCACGGTCTTTTTGGCTTCCACATCATCCCATTGTTCATGGCATATCCACTCACCGTGTTCGTGATACTCCTCATCGTAAATGCCATGAACCTGATTGACGGTATTGACGGATTGGCATCAAGCCTCTCCATACTCATCCTTATGGCTTTTGGTCTGTTGTACTATGACCTCGGTGCATCCCTATTCAGCATGATGTCCATCAGCCTTGCAGGAGCAGTATTCGGGTTCTTCCTTTTCAACTTCTTTGGCAAGATAAACGGGAACAAGATATTCATGGGCGACTCAGGCAGCCTATTCCTTGGATATGTCATCTCGTACCTTGCAATCAAATACCAGATGTCAAACTGGAACGTGTTTGAGTACAGAGAAAACTCTTTCCTCATTTCCTTTACTCTCATCATGCTTCCATGTTTCGACGTCATCCGTGTGGCAATAGGACGCAAGATGCGTGGCAAAAAGATGTTCGACCCAGACAAGACACACATCCACCATATTATCATGGCAACAGGACTCACGATGCACCAGACGCTATTTGTCATCATCTGCACTTTCATTGCCTTCTGTATCATCAACTACGGCCTGTTCATATTCGGACTTGGAATAACATACATAATAGCAGTTGACATCATTTTATACCTACTCCTAACCTACTTCACCATTACGATGAATAGCGATTAAAAATCAATCCTCGTTTGATATGCAACATCAAACGAGGATTAATTTTAAACATCGTACGAGGTATGATATACTATATCGAACGAGGTACGATGTGCAACATCAATCGGGGGGATTTACCACCTATCTATTCATCCCCTTATAGAACTCAGCCTGCATCTGCTGAGCAAGCATATTGTTCGGGTTAAGCTTGAGAGCCTTCTTGTAGTGCTGCATCACCTGCATGAAGTATCGTTGCCCGTTCTGTGCAGGATTCTGAACAATCAGAGCCATAAAGTACATACCCTGCAGAGTGTTGAGGTCAGACTTATCCATCTGTGGTAAAGTCTCCATAACATCAATCATCTGCTTTGACGAAGCAAGAAGAGCCTCCGCCTGTGGTGCAGTAGGAGCAATAAGGGCAAAGGTAATGCTTTGCGTAGCCAAACACTGCTGAGGTGCGATGCTGTCTGGATAATCCTCTGCCACTCCCTTGAGTTCGGCAATACAAGTGAGGAGCGTCTCTGGCGTTGGATTCTGTGCCGTTTGCATAGCTTTACCGATACGTTCCTGCATAGCATCCTGAGCAAAAACATTAACCACTGCGAAAAAGAATGTCACGATAATTGTAAGAGTCTTCATAATCATCTTTGTTTTTAGTTATACATTACATTTTAGTGAATCAACCACGTTCCGTTGAATCACATCGCAAAGGTATTGTGCTTTTCATAATCCGCAAAATATCTGTGACATACAGCAACTATTTGTGACGAATGACCCTCTTTTGGGATAAGAGGGATGAATGGACGGCTCTTACAGACGGGAAATACAGTATCAGCAACATTCAACCTTTATACTTGTATGGCAGTATTTACCCCTAATTACAGTTAATATATTATCTACATGTGAGTTAATATATGCCCTTACCTGCACTAATACCAATACCCATACGGATGTTCATATGCAGCGATTGCGGAAGATGTTGCATACGGGAGATTGTCTGCTGTCACATCTGTGCAGCCTTTTGGCGATTCGTTGCGTTCCTCTTCTGTACACTCATAATGAAGATGACAATCATTTATTGTTAAGCCATAGCGTTTGGAGAATAATGTTTGGAACAAACAGGCACTTGCAGTAAGACGTGCAAGTCCATAGCCAAGATGAGTGCCGTCACGAGTCATATCCATTCTGTTTGCATCACCGTAGCAGGACCGTAAATTCTGGATTGCAGTACCATAAGGAATGACGACCTGAAACGCAGGTGCGTCCTCTGTCATGCGCTGTACAGCTTTGGATATATTCTTCCAACGATCGAAGGAAGTACCTTCAGTGTTATACTTGTAGCCATTGGCATAGCTATGAATGATGTAAGTGCCGAGTGTAGCATTAGGTTGCAGAGAATGAATCAAAGCCGTGAACTGAGGTAGATAGCCCTGATTACTAAGCATTAGCCAATTGTCATAATTGACTGCATACCTACTGTACTGGTGAATGATAATCAAGTCCCATTTCTCAGATAGCACCCTACGTAATCCAGCACCATTATAGGCGTTATATTTTCCTTCCTTAACAGCAGAGGACAAACCGCCCACTATCTTGTAATAATAATAGTTGCAGTTGTCCGCATCATGGTAACAATCGTTCCAGTTCTTGAACGACCCACTTGCACGAACCAATGTATAGTAGCAAATATCCTTGCCATCAAGGCCGAGGGACTCAAACACCATTGGTAACATAGCCGTAGCATCCGTAGTATATGAGTTACCAATGTCCAATATCCTTAGTGAGTCCTTCATCAAAACCTCATCTGTATTTGTCAAATCAGAATTTATCGAGCGATACAAATTCAAATCTTCTGGCGAAGACATCTCAAACACTTCCTCCTTGTCACACGACATAAGGAAGAAACTACATATCATAAAGAAGCATAGTGAATGTTTCATAATTAGTTTGAAGTTGGCTATATGCAACTGAATGCAAAATTACAAACAATTTATTATTCAGCCATCACAAAGGAAAGAATTGTCTTTGTTAAATCGCAAAATAATTGTACATTTGCAAGCAATTATCATAATGCACTTGATTGCTATCCGAGTGCATATGTGACAACATAAATTATAAATGAAAGATAACATAAAGGTTTCAATCATAACCGTTACATATAATAGTGCAAGTACCATTGCCGACACTATCCAATCCGTAAAAGCCCAGACTTATCCCAACATTGAATATGTCATCATTGATGGAGCTTCGACGGATGGCACATTGGACATTGTGAAATCCTTCCAAGCAGACTTCGGTGAAAGACTAAGATACATCTCAGAGCCGGATAAAGGCATCTATGATGCCATGAACAAAGGATTTCAAGGGGCTACAGGTGACATAGTCGGCACACTCAACTCTGACGATTTCTTCACGAGTAATGAAGTAATCGGGAAAATGGTAGAGAACTTCAATGCAGATGACATCGATGCCGTATATGGAGACGTACACTTTGTCAACGCAGAGAACCTCAGCAAGTGCACACGATATTATTCCTCTAAAAACTTCAAGCCTTGGAAGCTTCGTTTCGGTTTTATGCCTGCACATCCTTCTTTTTATATAAAAAGAGAAATATTACTAAACGCAGGGCTATACAAGACCGACTACAAGATTGGGGCAGACTACGAAATGATGGTACGCCTTTTCCACCAAAAAGGCATACGAAGTAAATACATTCCGATGGATTTCGTCACAATGCGAGCAGGAGGAACGAGTACAAAAAATATTTCAAGCAAAATTACGTTAATAAAAGAAGACGTAAGAGGATGCCGAGAAAATGGTCTTTATACCAACACATTCATGGTATGTCTCAAGTTTTTCGTAAAAATATTCGAGTACAAATTTATTTGACTGTACATCACATCCATAAATATTGACTTCCACCAACAGCAGGAAATAGACAAAGAAACAGAATCAACTTAATGGAATTTTCCCTCAGAAACATAAAAGCAGATACGCGTACGCTCAATGTCATAAAGAACACTTTTGCTTCAGGCATCATGAAGGTATGCACACTTCTATGCTCTTTATTGATAGTTCCTATCACCATTGACTATATGGACAATGAGAGATACGGAATATGGATGACACTCTCGTCCATTATCTATTGGTTTGCCTTTATGGACATCGGCTTGGGAAACGGAATGAGAAACTATATGGCTGAGGCTTTCTCAAAGGGAAACATGAGAGCTGCTCAGTCATACTTCAGTACTGCCATTTTCCTCCTTACCGCAATAGGATTACTTATTTGCGTCGCAATTATCCCTCTCATTTATCTTTGTGATTTAACGTCAATACTAAACACAAAACTCGTTACAGAAGACACATTAAGATGCACAGTCACTATCGTTGCCATCTTTTCCTTGTTGCAATTCGTAACCAAAAACATCGGAATGGTATATGTCGCCATGCAGAAGTATGCCGTCAATGACTTAATAAACCTACTCAGTAGTGTCTGTTCGCTCATTGCAATATACATTCTGACCAAAACTACAAAGGGAAATATCATATATGTCGTAACAGTGTTTACGTCAATGCCCGTATTGATGTATGTGCTTTCTGCAATTCCTTTGCTGTACAAATATCCGCAGCTAAAGCCTTCCGTTAAGACTATAGACCTGCTATCTGCAAAGCAAATCGTACTGAAAGGACTTGGTTTCTTTGCAATACAAATCACAAGTTGTCTGGTAATCTTTAGCTCCGCAAACATCTTTATTTCCCACTACTGCGGCCCTGAGAGTGCCACAGTTTACAATGTTGCATACAAATACTTCAACGTACTTGTTATTGCATACACAATAGTGATTTCTCCTTTATGGAATGCTTATACAGACGCATCAATAAAGAACGATTACGAATGGATTAGGAAGAACTTTAAGCGTTCCCTCTACATCTGGGGACTATCAGTCCTTGGCGGTGTAGTAATGCTAGCACTCAGCGGATGGTTCTATGACATCTGGGTTAAAGACAGAATAGCAATACCATTGTCTGTGTCTGCGTCTGTATTTGCCTATCTTTGTTTTTTCAACCTCAACAATTGTGTTACATTCCTCATAAACGGACTGAACAAGATAAGGATACAGATTATTACATCTATTACATTTACGGTATTATACATCATTAGTATTACCATCATACAAGACCACTATGGCATCGTTGGTATATCGCTATCCATGTCTGTCGCTTATTTACTTATGGCACTCATACATCTTTATCAATGTCGTTTACTGATAAGGCAAAAAGCAGAAGGCATCTGGAACAAATAAATTAACAATACAAAAAAAGTATGTTCTACTTTCTTCCATACGCACTAAACCTCATAGGATTAGGATTATTAGCTATATTCTATCAACAAGTCGAGGATAAGAAAAAGAAGATGATAACACTTTTCTGTTTCATCTACGTTCTTCTGTTCTTCGGCTTTAGAGGTTATATATGGGATGACTGGCAGGTATATTATCAGATATTCAAGGATATCAGTTGGTATGATTTCCAAATCAATCCATTCAAGGGCGGTAATGACCATTTCTATGAGCCAGGGTATGTATTGATGAATCTGTTCATAAAATCAATATATGACAATTATGTGTTCTTCCAGTTCACTCAAACGTCAATATGTGCATTGCTGTTGTTCCGCTTCATAATGAAGAAGGAACTTAACACTCCTTTCTTCCTGATGCTGTTCCTTGCCTTTGGTGGATATGAGATACTTATCAACCTGATGCGTAATTCCATAGCAATACTCATTTTCCTAAACGCCATACCATATCTTGAGGAGAGGAAACCTGTACATTACTTTATGCTTTGTTTGCTGGCAGTAACATTCCATCTGACGAGTATCCTGTTCCTCCCATTATACTTCATCCTCAACGTCAAGATTAACAAATGGGTGTTCCTTGGCGTTTTCCTTGCAGGATTGGCATTCTTCATTCTTCACATCAGTCTTCTGACCCCTTTGATATCTTTGGTGTTAGGCGGAAGTGATTCCCGAATGGAAATTATGGCAGAGCAATATAGTAAGATTGATGAGGCAAAGACACTGTCCATCGGCCTGCTGGAGCGCATACTTACAGGTACGTTGATGTTCTGTTATTATGACAAGCTACAGGAAAAGAGCGAGAAGGAGCACATCTACATTAATGCCGTAATGCTGTACTTTGCATGCGTGTTCTTCCTTAATGAACTTGCGGTTGTAAGCCAGCGACTCGGTATGTTGTTGATGTTCGGCTACTGGATTGTCTGGTATCAACTTCTCACCATATTCCATTATAGAAATAACAGGATTCTATTCGGCATATTTATATGTCTTTATTGCTTCCTGAAGACAATCGGAATGTGCAACTACCCAAGATGCAGTTATGACAATCACATATGGGGCGCAGATACCTATCAAGAACGTCGAAGGCTATGGGGAAAGAATCAATAAAAAGACTAAAGCATGGACAAGATTAGTGTTATTACAATAGTTTTCAATAATGCAAAACAGATTCGTCAAACAATTGAGAGTTTCCTGTCACAGACATGGGCAGAAAAGGAACTTATCGTTATTGATGGAGGTAGTACGGATGGAACGGCAGAGATAATAAAGGAATACTCTGACAAGATTGCATATTGGTGCTCTGAACCAGACAATGGTATCTATGATGCGTTGAACAAAGGTATCAGCCATTGTAATGGCGACTGGATAAACGTACTCAACTGTGGCGACTACTTTGTATCGCCAACATCCATCGAGGAGGTGTTTTCAAATGAGTTGTCCGATGTCGATGTCGTATATGGTGACAGCATTGAATACGGAAAAGGTGCACAGCACTTGATTCAGTCTTCAGAAGACACCTCGTTGATGGAGTATATTCCTGTCTATCGGCATGGAAGCTCCTTTGTGCGCACAAGTGTCCAGAAGAGATTCCTCTACGAGCCAGAGAAGAAAGCTAAATTTGGCTATGCCCTTGATTGGTACATGATACACAAGATGTATAAAAATGGAATACGCTTCAAGCGAGTAAACGTCGTGATTGAAATGTATCAAAAAGATGGCGTGTCTGCCAATCCTCTCCAGAACATCAAGTACAATCATCGCATTGCCTGCGAGAGCAACAGCACGATAGGGACTCACGTATTTTTCGCAAAGAAGTTTGCAGTCACTCTCTTCGTCAACTCATGTTTATACGTCCTACTCAGAGCTATCATACTTGATTTTGTCGTAAACAGCATATTGCCACACATACATTTCTGGTGGTTACGAAGACATTACCTTCAGCTCTTGGGAGCGAAGCTCGGCAAAGGCAGTTTCATCATGAAAGATACATACTTCATGAATGTCAACCTTCTAAACATGGGTGAGCATTGCCATATAAACCGAGGATGTACGATTGATGCCCGTGGACGAATAATTATGGGCAACAACGTATCTGTTTCGCATGGAGTAAGTATGTTCACAGGTACACATAACCACCAGACAAGTGACTTCTGTTTCATATATAAGCCTATAATTATTGATGATTATGCATGGATTGGTGCCAATGCTACGATCCTTACAGGGGTGCATATCGGTAGAGGTGCCGTAGTATGTGCAGGAGCTGTTGTCACCAAGGATGTGGAAGACTATGCCATAGTCGGAGGAGTGCCTGCAAAGAAAATAGGAACACGCACAAATGACTTAGACTACACAGTAAATGGATATCAACTTTTCACATAAAATAATGGGAAAAAAGAAAATACTATATGTTGACTACGACCTTCAAGTTGGCCATGTGAACTTCAATCAGATTCACATTGATGCACTCATGGCAACTGGAGCAGAAGTCAGACTTGTTCTACATAAATATATGTTTGAACATCTTCCTTACCCAAAGGAGATGTACGACTACATCATCCCTACGTCATTAAGATACCGTGACGGTCATCCGCTAATCAACAGGATAATATTCATCATCACCTTGCTCTTGATAAGGTTCAAAGTCAAGGTAAAGGCTTACGACAAGGTTATCGTCGGCTTCTGTGACGAGATTTCACTATGGCTATTGCCTGTAAGCAGAAATATGCACGTGTTCCTGCACCGTGCTGCCAATGTTGAGGACAGCATGGTAAAGAGATGGCTGTGCAAGAGAATAGCACGCAAGAACCGTTTCCTTGTATTCAACCAGTACATGGGCAATATGCTCAGGACAAACGGCATAAACGCTTACAACGTTGTCTCCCACGGCTGCGTTCCGGCTTTTGAGGTTTCAGGCGCAAAGACAGAGGACGGATATTTCACGATATTCCATCCTTCGGCAAAGCTTAACGAGAACTTCGTAAACAACATTCTCAAGGACGAAAGGACTCAGAACTACCTTGTGAAAAGGAAGATACGCCTCATATTGAAGCGCACAAACGATGCGGACATTGTTGAGCACAGCAACATCACGTATCTGCCACCGACCATTGACTTTGCTGACTACAAAGCGACATTCATACACTCGGATGCCATACTGCTCTCCTACCCTGAGTCTTTCCGCGGACAAGTGAGCGGCATCAGCTTTGAATGTGTTGCAAACAACAAGAGGGCAATGATTTACGAGCATCAGTCACTGGATTACTGCAATGGTTTCTACAACTACCACACGTTCTTCAACGATGTAGATGGTTTCATCTACCTGTGCGAGGAACTGAGGACCAATGACGATGCCAAGTGCGTTGTCACGCCAGAGACGCTTGCTCCTGACTATAAATTCCTATTTGAGAAAGAATGAAGACTACCATTATAATTCCAACATACAAGCCTAAGGAGTACATCCTTGAGTGTCTGGATTCAATCTTCGGGCAGACTTATCCTGCAAGTGAGTTTGAGACAATCATTGTACTCAACGGCTGCAACGAGCCATACAAGTCACAGCTGGACGAGTACATTGCAAGCCATGCGCCAGAGGGAAGCAATACGCACCTTATCCAGACAGACACACCAGGCGTTTCAAATGCACGCAACGTAGCGATTGATGCAGCAAAAGGAGACTATATAATCTTTATTGACGACGATGACTTTATTTCTCCTACATACGTTGAAGGCTTGATGTCTGTGGCACAGGAGGATTCGTTGGCATCTGCAAGGCTCAGTATCTTCGATGATAAGACAAAGGAGGAAGTACACACAAATATTACCGAGTCATTCAGGATTGCAAAAGAAGAAAGCAGACAGCAGCCTCTTACACAATACAAGGCGCGAAGACTCCTTTCAACGATAACGGGAAAGGCTATTCCACGACGTATCATCGGAAATTACAGGTTCAACACAAATTTCTCTCTTGGCGAAGACTCATTGTTCCTCACACGTTTGACTAAGTATATCAAGCATATTCCTCTTGCACCTGACGATTGTGTGTACAATGTACGCAAGCGTGAGGATTCGGCATCAAGGAAACGCATTTCAACAAGTAAACAAGTATGGAATGCCGTCTCGCTTGCATGGGAATACACCAAGATGTATCTGTCAGACATAAGACACAACGACTTCCTGTTCTACATGTCACGAATCGTTGCTTCGCTTCTCAAGGCAATATCTAAGAAATACAGGGCAGCGTAGCCTTGCAGGAGTTAAAAGTTAAAAAATAAAAGTTAAAAGTTAGCTTCGCTTTTCGTAGTAAAGAGGAGTAAACTCCCATTTACTTCCATTAACTTTGGTTAACTACTATTCAAGAAACAAATACAATGACTACAAACGTAACGAACAAACCGCATATTGATTTCATTGACCTTGCAAAAGGAATGTGTATTCTTCTTGTCCTCACATTTCACATTGACGAGGGCAACTGGTTATACAGCAATGAGAAGATAAACAACTTCTTCTTCAGTTTCAGAATACCATTGTACTTCCTGCTGTCGGGCATTTTCATCTCCTTCAGGCAGGGCTACATGAACTTTGCAATAAAGAAAGTGAACAGACTCCTCATACCGTTCCTGTTCTTCTACGCAATAACCTGCCTGTACGCACTCATGATGGAAGGTGTAAACGCAATGGTACTGAACGGAGGTGTTTACAAATCAATGTACGACCTTACGCCGATGAACTTCCCGTTCAACGAGAATCCGCTGGCTAAGTTTCCGAACAATCCAATATGGTTCCTGATTTCGCTTTACACCACATACATTCTTTACTCTCTGTTGCACAAAGTGTCAAAGGGCAACACGATAGTAATCACGGTATGTTCATTCATTCTCGGTGCAACAGGATATTGTCTGTCCGTATTCAATTACAATCTCCCATTATATCTTGACACGTCACTCACATGTATGCCTTTCGTCTCCATCGGAGTTATCCTGCGCTTGAAGCTAGGCTTCCTCAAGGAGATGAAGACATGGGTATGCCTTGCCATTGCATTGTGCTCAGCCATCATCACCTTTGTACTCTGCAAGGGAACATCCAAATTCTACGCAAACAGCTACGAGTGCAACATCGTAGCATTGTACGTGTGCGGAATAGCAGGCGCATGCGGCATCCTGTACCTATCAAAGGCAATCGGCTATATTCCTGTTATAAACTACATAGGTAGATATTCCATTATCGTCCTCGGCACTCACTACCTGTTCCTCCTGATGTTTAGAACAATAACCAACAGGCTCTCCATCCAGAGCATTCCATTGTCTGTTACTATTAACATTGTGGGAACTGTCTTTTGCAGTATAATCGCCATATACCTACTACGGAAATACCTACCATATTTTGTAGCTCAAAAAGACTTATTGCCAACGAAAAAATAAGAAAAAATGATAATAAGTCTGTATGTATGGTGAATACAAATCACACAAAAAAATTCCCCCAATTCAGTTTAGAATTCATATGCTAAAACTGATTTGGGGGAATATGTTATTCATCAAGCATTTTACCACTTTTATATCTGCTGTATTGCTCTCTGACAAATAGTACCCATGCAAAATCTGCCATTGCGAAGACAACCAACCAGAGTATAAGCACCACAATCTTTGGCATACTTACAGGCTTTGGGTTAGTTACGGGTCGCTGAATGACCGTGAAAGCAGGAGTCTTCTCCTGTAGTTTTGCCTCGCTCATCTTCAACTGTCCAAGAACCTGAGAATATAGATTGTACTTTAACTGCATATCATTTTCAAGGTCAGTCTTCTTTGATGTTGCGGATGCGAGAACTGCATTCATATGGGAATCTGAGAATTGAGAATACGCATCTACCGCACTCTGGTATTCATTCCATTGTTTCTTGACTAATTCCCTATAATGCTCTACGTCCACACGAACCTTGCTCGTACGATAATCTGTAATGTATTTCTGCAATCTGTTCTTAATCGTGTCTGCCATTATCGCTGCCACCAATGGGTCTTGGTCAATGACCGTAATGGTTATGACATTTGATTTCTTGTCGACATCGCATAGCAACAACGAACGCAAGCTATTTATCAGTTCCCACTCATCACGCGAACATACGAATGGGTCTTTTACCCCCCCACCCTGTTGCTTCTTTGATTTCAAGAGTTTCTTAAGTGCCGTCATAGGATATGTCCAAAACGGGTTTTTGAAATCCTTCACAATATGCTCACGATACGTTCTTACCTTTTCATCATCTTCCAATCTGACAGGAACATCATATAGAGACTGCAAAAAGTCCGTTGAAGCAAAAATGTCTGGATACAACTCAGGATAGATGGCATCCACGGACTTAGAGCCACTCAAATCAACCCCAAAAGAGGATGCCAAGTCAGACAAGTTACCCGACAGTCCCGAACTACCAGAACCAAACTCAGGTGCCAATATTGCAACGCTACTGTATAGCTTATAATTGCCAAAAGCAACCACTAAGCCCATAATAACGCCAACAATCTCAAACCTAACCAAGGTTCTCCAATTTGCTATAATTTTTTTGAAAACAGACATTATATCTATTTCCATCGTTGCTTTTCCTTCAGATTGCATATAAATAGTGTATTAACTGTCTTATATCTTCTCTATCATCTCCATTGCACTTTCGATGACCTTGTGCATGTCGTAGTACTTGTACTCGGCAAGACGACCACCGAAGATGACGTTCTTCTCGGCATCGGCAAGTGTCTTGTACTTGGCATAAAGTTCGGAGTTGCGGTCATCGTTTACCGGATAGTATGGTTCGTCACCCGGTTGCCACTCCTTGCTGAACTCCTTGGAAATGACGGTGTCAGGCTGATTACCAAATTCAAAGTGCTTATGCTCTATGATTCGTGTAAACGGAGTCTCCGAATCGGTATAATTGACTACGGCATTACCTTGATAGTTGCTCACACCTTCGAGCAATTCCGTCTCGAATGATACGGTACGATACTGGAGATGTCCGTACTTGTAGTCGTAGTAACGGTCAATCTCACCTGTGTAAATCACCTTGTCGGCAAGGGCATCAAGCTCTGCCTTGTGCTCAAAGTAATCGGTAGAGAGACGTACCTCACAATCGCCTATCATAGCCTCAACGAGCTTGGTATATCCTCCTTCTGGGATACCCTGATACTTATCGTTGAAATAGTTGTTGTCAAAAATTAGACGGACAGGAAGTCGCTTGATGATGAATGCAGGAAGCTCCGTACACTTGCGTCCCCACTGCTTCTCCGTATAGTTCTTGATAAGCTTCTCGAATATGTCCTTACCCACAAGTGTGAGTGCCTGCTCCTCAAGGTTCTGTGGTTCACGTCCACCAAGTGCCTTGACTGCTTCTGCTTTCTGTTCGGCAATCTTTGCCTCAGCCTCAGCAGGAGTCTTGACTCCCCACATCTGGTAGAAGGTATTCATGTTGAATGGCAAGTTGAACAACTCACCCTTGTAGTTTGCCACAGGACAGTTGGTATAACGATTGAACTCAACAAATGAGTTTACGAAGTCCCATACCTTCTTATTGCTTGTATGGAAGATATGAGCACCATACTTATGTACGTTGATGCCCTTTATCTCCTCTGTATATACATTACCACCTATATGAGGACGCTTATCTATGAGAAGGCATTTCTTTCCCTTCTGACTCAACAGATAAGCCGATACAGCTCCGAAGAGTCCTGTTCCTACTATAAGATAATCGTATTTCATGAATTTCGTTTTTTAATATTTTAAGTAAACACAGAGAACACGGAGAGCACAGAGTTTTTTACAATCATGAATGAGAATTTGAAAAACTATGCATTATAAATGTCTCTGAGGTCTCTGTGTCCTTTGTGTTTCCGACAAATCCTTACTTCAGGAGATTTGCTATCGTGATAAGCATTGTTGCGATAGATGCAGCAGATGTTCCCATTGCTGAGTATTCGGCTGTTGTCATCTTATGCTTGTTCTTCTTTGATGGAACGACAATCTGACAGCCTGGCTGGATGTCCTTGCTTCCACTGATAAGCTTTACAGAGCCATTCATGTAGATAGCATACACACGGCTCTTGCGAGCATTATCACCATATCCACCTGCACGATTGATATAATGCTTGAGCGACTTACCGCTTATATAGTTCATCGTATTAGGGTACATCACATCACCGCTTACCTTAACCGTATTTGAATACTGAGGTATGATGATGTGGTCTCCGTCACGAAGGACGATATCCTCCACGCCTCCTGGCTCATTCATCGCTGCCTCAAGGTCGATGGCTACTGGATATACGTTACCGATGTCAAGCTTCATCTGGAGGAGCGTGTCTGCTCGTGCAATATCAAAATTCTTGTTGTCTGATTGCATTGCCTCTTCATAGAGTGCAATCTGCGAAGTACGGAGTGTTGCCTCCACCTGTTTCTTCTCTTCCTCCGTCATTGTACGTTCAAGACGTGCGCCCTTGAGGTATGCAAGCGAACTTGGACCTCCTGCAGCATTGACAAGGTCAGAGAGCTTGTAGCTGTTGGATGTCATCGAGTATTCGCCCTCGAAGTTGATTGAACCAGATATCTTCACATTACGCTGTTCCGTATATGTAGGGCTCTTACGGACAATAACCTCATCGTATGGCTGGAGAATGAAACCTTGCTTGCCATCTACCACGAATCCATCCTTGAGTGCGAAACTGAATGTCTCGACCTTACCATTATCATCCTTCATGGCATTTGGGTTATGGCTACGACGATAGACATCCACCTTAACGGTAGAAGCGGCATCCGTCAATCCTCCTGCCTGAAGTACAAGGTCCTCCACTGTGGTATTGTCTGCATAGACGTATGTACCAGGGTAGTTGACCTCTCCATTTATTCTATATGTACGTTCACCCTGCATATCCAGTTTGCTTGGGATGAAGAGTACATCATTCTTGCGAAGTGGGATGTCTGCCACCGTTCCGTCCATGATACCCTTGATATCCACGGAAAGAACCTCAAGAGACATGTCTTCCTTCTCACGGTGCATCACGGCACGACTTGTGAAGGCATCTTCACGAAGACCTTCTGCAGCCTTTACGAGTTCGCGCACGGATGTAATCTTACCATTCATCTGGTACTTACCCGCATGGAACACGGCACCACGTATCTCTACCATGTTTGAGTAGCGTGGAATGACACTATCAACATAGATTGAATCGCCATCGTTTACCTTGAAATTTGCCCAATCAAACTCACCAATGGTATGGATTGAGTATTCAGCACCATTCTTACGGACAAGACGCACGTTCTTCTTGTAAGCATCACCAGTGAATCCGCCTGAGTATGCGAGAAGGCTCTTTACGCTCTCTGACGACTTCATCTCATAGAACATCGGACGCTTAATCTTTCCTCGTATCTCTACAAGTGCATCGTATGTTCCTACAACAATAACATCGTTGTCCTGAAGACGAACATCTCCCTTTGAGTTACCATTGAGGAGATAGTCATACACGTCGATGGTTGCAATCTGTCTTCCAGAACGGAACACCTTTATATTACGAAGTGTACCAATATCGCTTATACCACCAGCTGCATAGAGTGCGTTGAACGCTGTTGAGAGTGCGCTGAGAGTATATGTTCCCGGAACATTTACTTCACCTACCACCTGTACCTGAACGGAACGAGTGTCACCCACGGTCAGCTGTATGTTTGAACCAGCATAATACTGTCCGAGCTTACCCTTGAGATAGTTGTTTGCCTCGCTCACGCTCTTTCCTGCAAGCTTGATAGGACCGACTCCCTCTACCGTTACCGTTCCATCAGGTGAAATCTCGCCCATGATGGTCTGCTGCGAAGCACCCCATATCTCGATAATCACGTTATCGCCAGCACCAAGTCGGTAGTTGGCAGGAGTAGCAATACTCATGCTTGGCTGGAATGAGAGATTCTGGTTGTTGAAGATATTACGGCCGAACACCAGTGATTCGTCGGAGAAGTATTTCTTATAGTATATCAACGAGTCGATATCCATGAAACCAATCTCGCCGTTGAGGGCATCAAGGCGTTCCTGCCTTGTACCATAACGTGGGTCTTTGCGGAAATCGCTCTTCACCATATAGTTGTTCTGCATCTGTCCTTTCTCGCCTTGTTCCTGATACTGCTGGCGACGGCGGCTTGTTGTGACACCCTTGTTCTTGTCAGTAAGGTCGGATGCGCCCATGGAGTTCTGCTCAGCCTCGTATTTCTTACGGATACGACGAAGCTGCTCAGTCGTGACACCCTTCTGAAGAAGCTTGGTCACAATCTGCTGCTGGTTCTGTCCTGCTTCCTGCTGTTGTTTGACGAACTTGATGACCTGGCCATCACTCATCGACTGAGCCATCATCATCTGTGGCGCAAGCAATAACGATACTATGAATGCAATTTTCTTTATCATTGTATTTCGTATTATTTCTATAAACTAAACACTGTACGAAGGATTATCTTCAAGTCCATCCACAAAGTGCGTGTCTGGAAATACTCAAGATCCATGTCAAGACGACGAAGCATCTTTTCCATCGTATCAGTATAGCCATTCTCAATAGTTGCCAACGATGTTACTCCCGGACGAGAGCGAAACAAAATACAGTAATCTGCGTTACGCTCCATTATCTGATTGATGAAGAACTGTCGCTCCGGGCGATAACCAACGAACGACATATCGCCCTTGAATACATTCCACAACTGTGGAAGTTCATCCATATGATGACGTCTGAGTTTGCGTCCAAAATCCGTAAGGCGCACATCATTGTCCGCTTCCAGCTGAGGCACACCATCCTTCTCGGCATCCACGACCATTGTCCTGAACTTGTATATCCTGAAAGGCTTGCCTCCCCTACCGATACGTTCCTGACAGTAAAAGGCAGGGCCGGGATTAAGGATTTTCTGCAACACGACTATAATCAGAAAGACGGGAGAAAGAATTATGATAAGAACCATTGCTCCCAACAGGTCGCAAAGACGCTTCAGCAGTCTCTCGCCATAATTCATACCGTCAGTTATCTTTTTATCTTTGTTCGATTCCATCTATGATTATTGACTGCCGACATTTTTCACGGCATTACATTTAATCCGCATGATGGCACAACAATAATAACGCAATAGTATATGCGAATATTGTAGCTTGTGCCTCAAAACAGACGATTTGTTAGTTAAATACGTGCAAAGATAACAATAAAAAAAAACATTCTGTCAAAAATGTCAAAAAAACACTAACTTTGCACCCAATTATGGAAGATAGCAACGTAAAACTACCATCTGCATGGGTATCATTACTACCCTTGCTCGTACTGATAGCAATGGTTTCGCTCTCCATCGCTCTCTTCGGGAGTGATGCCCTCGACGGAGGAAACCAAGTGTCGCTCCTTGTGGCAACAGGCGTATGCGTCTGCCTCTCGATGTGGATATACGATATGTCTTGGCAGAAGTTCGAGGACAGCATCGTGAGCACGATAGGACAGGCATCCGTGTCTATCGTCATTCTCATTATCATAGGTATGATGTCAGGCTCGTGGATGATAAGCGGAGTCGTTCCCACGCTTATCTATTACGGAGTACAGATTATGTCACCCCAGTTCTTTCTCGTGAGTTCCTGTGTCATCTGTTCTCTTGTGAGCGTTGTCACTGGTAGTTCATGGACAACGGTAGCAACCATCGGTATTGCACTCATAGGTATTGGCGACGCTCTATCCATCCCCCCAGCATGGACTGCAGGCGCAATTATCTCAGGAGCATACTTCGGCGACAAGGTGTCACCACTTTCCGACACCACCATACTCGCTTCTTCAGCAGCAGGAACAGATTTGTTCAAGCATATACGCTACATGACATACACCACCGTACCGAGCATATCCATCACACTCATCATCTTCCTCTTTGCCGGATTCTGGTATAATGGAGAAGATGCTCACATTGCAGAATATACCGAAGGTCTTTCACGTACGTTCAACATATCCTTGTGGACACTGGTAGTGCCCGTCATCACGGCAATACTCATAGCCAAGAAGGTTCCTTCGCTCATCACACTTTCCGTATCTTCACTCGTGGCAGGAATATGTGCCATCATACTCCAGCCTCACATCCTCATGCAGGTGGCAGGAAGCAACATAATGTCTGTTCTAACCCTTGCCAAAGGAGTCATGATGACATGGTACGGACCTACGGCAATAGAGACTGGTAACGCCACTCTCAACGACCTCGTATCAACTGGTGGAATGGCAGGAATGATGAACACCATCTGGCTCATCCTCTGCGCCATGTGTTTCGGCGGAGTAATGACCGCAAGCGGTATGCTCCATAGTCTCACACTCGTCATCATGCGATTTATCAAGGGAGTATGTTCGCTTGTATCTGCCACAGCAGCCACAGGCTTCCTACTCAACGTGACGACCAGCGACCAGTACATCTCCATCATCGTATCGGCAAGCATGTACAAGGACCTATACAAGGAAAAAGGCTATGCACCAGAACTTCTCTCACGTACCACAGAAGACTCTGCCACAGTAACATCCGTACTCATCCCATGGAGCACCTGCGGAATGACTCAGGCCACCGTCCTCGGAGTACCAACCATTGCGTACCTTCCTTATTGCTTCTTCAATTACCTCAGCCCATTCATGAGCTGCTTCGTTGCCGCCATAGGATGGAAGATAAAGAAAATTAAGAATGTGGAATGAGGAACTAAGCGAAGCGGTCTCACTGACCGAAGGGAAGTAATGAGGAATTATTTATAATGAGTAATTATTAATTATTAATGATAAATAGCCATTCGGAAACGCTTGGCTTGAACGCCCGTTCCCTTGGTAACTTCTCCCTCCCCATAGAGGCGAATGAGGGCGTAGAAGA
>ODAI012112241.1_pt1 | contig 20809 bp, 17 predicted proteins | sample 1539321 | NCBI WGS metagenome assembly ODAI01 (sample SAMN02144231, study PRJEB22623) | gut metagenome | biome: sheep rumen | host: Ovis aries | place: New Zealand
TATGCCGTATCAAAATAGTTTATACCGTGGTCGATGGCAAGTTTGATCTGCGCTTTTGTTCTTTCGTGGTCGATGACCCCGTTCTTCGTCGGGAAACGCATGCACCCGAATCCCAGAACGGAGATTTTGTTTCCGTAGCGATCTTTTCTGTACTGCATAGAATATACCTCGTGTGTGACTGATTTGACGGTCAAAGGCTGCCGGAAATGTTTTCAAATATCCACGGCCTGCTTCTCTTATACCGTATTTTTATGGTCATTCCCGGAAGCTCATCCGGTTCGGGGTCCGGACCCGGATAGAAGATATACCATCCGGTCCGCTGCCTGTCCCCGACGAAGTATCTGATTTCATATTCCCTGAAATCAGCCGACGGAGTGATCTTCATGAGCGGATAATAGCCGCCTCTCGCTCTCTTCGGAGTTCTGGCGGCGCCTGTAAAGTGTGCAGTTGTTACCACCCACCCAAAACGTTTGGGTGGGTGGGTCAGTTTCAGGAAAAACTCAAATATATTCATCGTCAGATATATTCTTCGGTCTGTAATCCTGTCTTCCGGAAAATCGGAAGGCGGTGCAGTTTCTTTCGGTTTTACATATTTCCTTAATTCAGGTCTTAATTTAGGGCTCTCTCAGTCGAAGAGCTCCGTCGAGAAATATCTCTCCGCCGTGTCCGGCAGCACCGTCACGACTTTTTTGCCCGCGCCGAGCTGCTTTGCCATGGCGATGGCAGCAGCGACATTTGTCCCGCTCGAAATACCGCACATGATTCCTTCCCGGCTCGCCAGGTCTTTGGCAGCCTTAAGCGCCTCCTCATCCGTCACGATATGTATAGCGGAGTATATGCTCTGATTCAGGATTGCCGGGACAAGTCCGTCACCGATACCCATCTGCACATGTGTTCCGATCGATCCGCCGGAGAGAATGGCGGCGTTCTCGGGCTCGACAGCCCAGATCGTGATATCGGGATTGGCAGCCTTCAATGTTTCACCGATACCGGTGATCGTGCCGCCGGTTCCGATGCCGGAGCAGAATCCGTCCGCCGGGCATCCCAGATCCTCCAGGATCTCGTGTCCGGTGACCTCGCGCTGGATGGAGGGGTTGGCAGGGTTTTCGAACTGCTGAGGAACAAATACTCTGGGATCTTCCCTCTTCATTCGATCCGCGGTTGAAATGCACTCCTCGATGCAGGCGCCTATGTCGCCGGCATCGTGAATGAGCATGACTTCCGCTCCGTAGTGACGGACCAGCTTACGGCGCTCTTCGCTGACGGAATCCGGCATGATAATGATCGTCTTATATCCCCGGACTGCTCCGACGAGAGCGAGCCCGATGCCCTGATTGCCGCTGGTCGGCTCGACGATGATGGTGTCCGGTCCGATCAGGCCGCGCTTTTCCGCATCCAGGATCATGTTATAAGCTGTCCTGGTCTTGATGGAACCGCCGACATTCAGTCCTTCGAACTTTACGAAGATGTCGGCCGCACCTTCAGGAACCATATGGTTGAGCTTGATCAGAGGTGTGTGTCCCATTGCTTCCAGAATGTTGTTATAAACCATAGATATCACCTGTATAAACCTAAGTAAAGTGAATGTCGCAGGTAATTATTATATAGTGGTTTTTAAAGCAGTTCAATAGTTTATTTTTTCCATGTTTTGACGGCGTTCCGGCGAATATTGCGTAACAGGAACTTTTACGATATTATTTTTGTAACTTAAACTTCCTGCATGATCCCGACTGCTGATAAATTGAAGCGGGAAGCTTGAGACAGAAAAACAGTTACAGTATAGAAGTGAGAAACCTGATAGATTAACGAACACGAGGACAATTATGGCAAAATACGAACTTATAAAAGGACGTCCGGAAACAGATGAAGAACGCACAGACCGCGAAATCAGATGCTACGACACACTTGACAGGCTCGGCATAGAGTACTGGCGGACAGATCACCCGGATGCACAGGCTTACACAATGGAGGCCTGCAGGGAGATCGACGATGTGCTGGGAGCCACGGTCTGTAAGAACCTGTTCCTGACCAACCGGCAGCACACGAATTTCTTCCTGCTTCTCATGCCGGGCGATAAGGTCTTCAAGACAAAGGAACTGACAAAGCAGATAAACAGCGCAAGACTTTCCTTCGGATCCGCGGAGGAGATGGAAGACATGATCGGCTGCGCTCCGGGGTCCTCCAGCATTCTGGGACTTATGAACGACCACTATCACCGCGTGCGTCTTCTGGTGGATGAGGATGTACTTAAGGGGGAGTTTTTAGGATGTCATCCGTGTATCAATACATCAAGCCTGAAGATCCGGACGGCAGACGTCTTCGGCACATTCATCCGTGACACGGGACATGAGATGACGGTAGTCACGCTGGTGGGAGAGTAAGGTCTGTGATACGGTGTGCCTTAAAAAGCAGGTACTGTCCGGCATACCTGCAGGCAGCATCATTTTGCCGGGCGGTCTCCTGAAAATATGGGCAAAGAGAGCAGAGATGTGATAAAACGAAATTCTAAACAACGGAGGTGTCATATGAAACGAATCGACAATTTTCCGACCAATATTCTGGACGGCGTTGAATACTGCGCCGGTCATGTCCTGCCGTTCGGCGCGACGCTGACCGACAACTCCGTCAATTTCAGTATCTTTTCGCGGGAAGCCACTTCCTGCACCTTGCTGCTCTACAGGTCCGGTGAAGAAGAACCGTTTGTAAAAATCCCCTTCCCGAAAGAATTTCGAATCGGAAATGTTTTCTCCATGCAGGTCTTTAACCTGGACATCGACGAGGTGGAATATGCCTATCTGATGGACGGGCCTTATGATCCCGAGAAGGGGCTTCTTTTTGACCCGACCAAACCGCTTCTTGACCCTTATGCCAGGGGAGTGGCGGGAAGGGCCAGATGGGGATCGACCCATGCGGCCGGAAATGCCCGGGCGGAAAAACCGGGATTTCGCGGAAAAATCATCCGCAACGATTATGACTGGGAGGGTGACCGGCTCCTTGAGAATTCGCTGAGCGATCTGATCATTTATGAGGCTCACGTGCGCGGCTTTACAATGGATCCGTCAAGCCGTGTAAAACATCCGGGGACATATTCGGGTCTTCGGCAGAAGATTCCTTATCTGAAAGAACTGGGGATCAACTGTGTTGAGCTTCTCCCCATATTTGAGTTTGACGAGCTGGAGAATCCGAGGTCCTATGACGGAAAGCCTCTTTATAATTACTGGGGTTACTCCACTGTCTGTTTCTTTGCTCCCAAAGCCGGTTACTCCGCCATGGGGCGTTTCGGCATGGAGGCGGATGAACTGAAGGCTCTCATAAAAGAACTTCATGCAAATGGCATCGAGATCCTTCTGGATGTCGTCTTCAATCACACCGCTGAAGGAAACCAGGACGGACCGGTAATTTCCTACAAGGGAATTGACAACAGGACCTATTATCTTCTGACCCCGGACGGAGGCTACCTGAATTTCAGCGGCTGCGGAAATACGATGAACTGCAACAATGCGGTCGTGCGCAACTGTATTCTCGACTGCCTGCGCTACTGGGTCGCGGAGTATCACATCGATGGGTTCCGCTTCGACCTTGCATCCATTCTCTCGCGCGACGGGAACGGCAATCCCATGGCCAATCCGCCGCTTCTTGAGACGCTCGCCCATGACGCCGTACTGGGATCGTGTAAGCTCATTGCGGAGGCGTGGGACGCCGGCGGCCTCTATCAGGTGGGTAATTTCCCCTCCTGGGGCAGATGGGCGGAGTGGAACGGAAAGTACCGCGACTGTGTCCGCAGGTTTGTAAAAGGCGACGCTTCCTGCGCACCGGAGCTTTTTAAGCGTATTGCCGGCTCTCCCGATCTGTACGGGGGCAGAAGTGCCGAGGCCTCGGTGAATTTCGTGACATGCCATGACGGGTTTACGCTTCGCGATCTGGTCTCCTACAATGAAAAACACAATGAGGCCAACGGAGAACAGAACCGGGACGGCGCGAACGACAATAACAGCTGGAATTGCGGCGTGGAGGGCGAGACGGATGACGGGGCCGTTATCGAACTTCGGTATCGTCAGATACGCAATATGCTGACACTTCTGCTCACCTCGCGCGGCGTGCCGATGATGCTCGCAGGCGATGAGCTTTTCAACACGCAGTTCGGAAACAACAACGCCTACTGTCAGGATAATGAGATTTCCTGGATTAACTGGGATAATGACGGGAAAGACAAGCTCTGGAATTTTGTCCGTAATCTGATATTATTCCGCAAAGCTCACCCGGTTCTTCGCGAATCAACTTACTTTGAAGGATATAACGGGACCGGATATCCGGAATTATCGTTCCACGGAACTTTCCCGTGGCAGATCGATACGAAAGCTGACACGCTTACATTTGCATACATGTTCGTGGAAGATCACGCCCGCTACGGTACAGACGGCGACACCTTTATATATGTATGTGTAAATGCTCACTGGGAACCGCATGAATATGAGCTGCCGATCGTGCCGGAGGGATTTCTCTGGAAAACGGCATTTGATACGAGGGGCGTCTCGTTTGCGCCGGGAGAAGAAGAGACGGCCGGGAATCAGAAGAAAGTCGAGCTTGCGGCGAGATCCATGTGTGTTATGATTGCGCAGAAAAATAATCCGAGTGATTAAGAAGCATTCCGATGCTTTCGCAACTTATGGTCAGATAGTTTCACTATATTAAATTCGAGGAATAGATATGAATCTTTTTTTCATGCTTGCTTATAAGCTTTGCGACAGGGACACTCAGAAGCTGATAGATGAAGACATTGCAAGATGCCTCAAATGTGATAATATCAGTCCGAAAACCGGTCGCCTGAAAAAGCTTGAAATATGCTGCCGGCAGCAGCCGTTCAGAAATGTTTTGGCTTTCCGTCTGGAAAAAAGCGGGAAAGTGACAAAACTGCTGGGAAGAATCGGATGTCTTTTTTCTCCGATTTATAAAACGATAGAAATTGGCGGAGATATAAAAGGCGGACTGATGGTCTCCCATGGATTCAGCATAATATATGTACGGTCTGCCGGAAAAAATCTGAGAGTAGGCCCCGGCGTTGTCATTGGAAGGAAAGGCAAATCATTCCCTGTAATCGGCGACAATGTATATGTGGGCGCCAATTCCACGGTTATAGGAGATATCGTAATAGGAGACAATGTTATCATCGGAGCTGGTTCGACCGTGACGAAGGACATTCCTTCCGACTCTGTCGTATGCGGAAATCCGGCAAGTGTAATGCGAAGCATTGAAGAACGGGATCTGAACGAAATTATGTAAAACCGATTGCAGAACATAAAAACAGACTGTGCAGCACTGATTGGGTGTGACACAGTCCGTTTTTATTTCATAGGGAATTTCTCCGAATTTTCTATGAAATAAAAAACGCTCCGCGAGGATGCGGCTGGTGTGCTATTGAAGATGCAAGCTGACGCTTGCGCGCACCAGCGCACAAAGAGTTGCTTTGCTGCTCTTTGTTCTTTCATGTTTTGTAAGAATTAAGTGCCGGGTTTTTGAGAATGGTTTTAGAAATGCTTTTTCTTTTTTAAAAAGTATTTCGTTTTGTACGGTTATGCCTTAAAATAATTCTGAGAACAGTGAACTTTTTTCTTCCTTGCACGTTGGTAAGATAGTCATAAAAAGAAACCTACCATAAATATACTAAAAGAACCTTTGTGTTACATGAGCAAAACTGAAAAGTATAGAATGTTTTTGTGGGGTATGTGTGTTATTATTAATATGATTTATGCATGCAGATATTAAAAGCTCAATGATTTTAATATATTTCCTTGAGCAACTTATTCTTGAGCAACTTATTAAAGTGGAAAGCTTGAGTAACTATATATGAAGTAATAAAAAGAGAGGTTGCTATGTATACAAGACAGCGTCAGGGATGGTCAAAACATCTCGAGTTTATATTGTTTGATTCGGTACTGCTTATTCTGATCTACAGACTCGCTTTTGCTCTTCACTTTCAATCTTTTGTCTACAGTCCGGGGACAGTACTGCGCTCTGCAGCAGTAACAATTTTTGTTTCTGTTTTTATGGTTTCCGTTGTGACAGGGGTACATGATAATGTGTTAGGGCGCGACGGACTGAAAGAGATGGTGGAGAGTATACTGGAGTGTGCGGCTGTATCGGTTCTTGTTATTCTGTATTTCTTCATTGTGAGCCGGGATATTGAAGATGCAAGGGGAATAATGATTTATTTCTTCGCGCTCAGTTTATTTACATTGTATTTTGCGCATTCAATATGGAAAAGCATTATTCGCAGAGTGCTTAAAAGTGAACATTATAATCATCATCTCCTTATTATCACGGACAGAGATAACGCGTATGAGGCTGCGGACCAGATTCGGAGATTTGCTCCGAGTAAGTATACAGCCGTCGGCCTTGTCCTGATGGATGACGACTCCTATGTGGGTTCAACATATCTGGATATTCCGGTAATATCCGACAGGAATTCGATTGAAAAAAGTATTCAGGATAAGTGGGTAGATGATGTCTTTATCATGACAAGTTCCGATAACGCTCCGTCTGAAAAGACCATGAACAATTTTACAGCTATGGGTATCACGACCCACACCCGGATCAATATGGAAGTTGACAGACCGGTGGAGTTTACGATCGAAAAGTTCGCCAACTGCATGGTCATCACAGAGAATATTCGAGAGGCTAATCCTGCCGGTCTTATCCTGAAGAGATTTATGGATATTGCGGGTGCAATCGTAGGATTATTCTTTACTGCCATCATTACGCTGATCGTGGGACCGATCATTTACTTTACGGATCCCGGGCCAATCTTTTTTGCGCAGGTGCGTATCGGAATGAACGGCCGTAAGTTTAAGATGTACAAGTTCCGCTCCATGTATAAGGATGCGGAGGAACGTAAGAAAGCCCTGATGGCACAGAACCAGATCAAGGGTAATATGTTCAAGATGGATAATGATCCCAGAATTATCGGCAGCGGTCCGGACGGCACGAAACACGGCATCGGCTGGTTCATAAGAAAAACGTCCATAGATGAGTTCCCGCAATTCTGGAATATTCTGAAAGGTGATATGTCACTTGTCGGAACCAGACCGCCGACACTTGACGAGTGGGAGAATTATGAACTTCATCACAGAGCGCGTATGTCCTTCAGACCGGGACTGACAGGCTTGTGGCAGGTCAGCGGAAGAAGCGATATACAGGATTTTGAGGAAGTTGTTCGCCTGGACCTTGAATATATTAACAACTGGTCCGTCGGAAGAGATATCTGGATCATTGTAAAGACAGCACTGATGATTTTCACCGGTTCAGGAGCAAAATAAGCAATCATTTTTTAAGTATATAAGGGAGGATAATATGGCTAAGCAACATGTATTTATCGTCGGATCAAAAGGCATTCCCGCTCAGTATGGAGGTTTTGAAACCTTTGTGGATAATCTGGTACAGCACCAGACTACGGATGAGATTCAGTACCATGTCGCCCGCATGTCTAATGTAAATGATGAATTTATGTATGAAGGAGCACGCGTTTTTAATGTCAAAGTACCTAATGTAGGTCCTGCAAAAGCAGTTCTGTACGATCTTCTTGCGCTGAAAGCCTGCATTGCGTACTGCAGAAAAATGAATTTTGAGCGCAAGCCCATTTTCTACATTCTTGCCTGCAGAATAAAGCCGTTTATTCGCGACATTTACAGATCGGTTCTGGAGCTTGAGGGAACCCTGTTCCTGAATCCGGACGGACATGAATGGAGAAGGTCAAAGTGGTCATGGCTGGTAAGAAAATACTGGAAATCTTCAGAGGCCACTATGATCAGGAACTGTGACCTTATCATCTGTGACAGCAAGCATATAGAAAAATATATTAAGGAAGAGTACAAAGGCTTCAGAACAAAGACAACATACCTCTCATATGGCGCGGATGTTGCACCGTCAACAGTCGGTGACGATGATGAGATGTACACCGGATGGCTTGCGGACAAGGGACTTCGCCCGAACGAATACTATCTGGTGGTCGGCCGTTTTGTTCCGGAGAATAACTATGAGGCGGTCATTCGTGAGTTTATGAGCACGGATATTGATAAAGATCTTGCCATTATTACGACAGACAATGTGCCGTTCTACAATTACCTCGAGCAGAAACTTCACTTCTCAAAGGATCCGAGAATAAAGTTTGTCGGCACGGTCTATGATCAGGAGATGCTCAAGAAGATCCGTGAGAATGCAGTAGCATATATCCATGGACATCAGGTCGGCGGAACGAACCCCTCTCTGCTGGAGGCTCTGGCAAGCACGAAGATGAACCTTCTTTTCAATGTCAGCTTCAACCGTGAAGTAGCAGGACCTACTGCACTGTATTGGAATAATATCAGAGGCAGCCTTGCCCAGCTCATTGAGAAGGTCGAAGGGATGAGCCAGGCGGAAAAGAACAGATACGGATTTTACGCCAAGAAAAGAATCCGTGAAGATTACAGCTGGGAAGACATCACTGCTGCGTATGAAAAGCTGTTCCTCACAGATTGGGATTAATAAAGTCGCAATATTGCTTTAAAACAATGCGCATGCAGCAAAATGACCTGCATGCGCGATTGTTAATAGTAGTTTGTTTTGGGGATGGTTGAGGTAACGGGAAACACAGTTCATGCCATCCCTTCATTATTTGATAATGATCTGGAGATAAACGTGAAAATAGTAAATATGCTTTGTTCTGTAATACTGGCCGTGTCGATCATCGCATTTGCCGGTTTTAAAATATATCAGAAATCAACTTCCGACTCAGAAGGTCCGGTTATAAAAATGGATAAGGAAGAAATTCAAATCAGCACGGAGGATGATGAGGCGGCTATTTTGAAAGGGGTCACCGCTACGGACTCCAGGGATGGAGATGTGACGGATTCACTGGTCATAGAGAGCATTTCCGGATTTGATGAAAATAAAAAGAGAACGGTCGGTCTGGCGGCATTTGATCAGGACAATCATGTTACCAGAGCCAAAAGAGTTATTTCTTATTCCGATTACGCACCGATCAGATTCGCGATTACAAATCCTCTTAAGTTCCCGGTTCTCCAAGGTGATGTCAATATCATGGGCAGCATCTTTGCCAGGGACTGTCTTGACGGCAATATTTCCGGAAAGATACAGTTTTCTGCGGACAGTATGGTTAAAACAGACATTATCGGAGAGTATGACATTAAGGTGGTCGTGACGAACAGTGCAGGCGACACAGCAGAATTACCGCTTACTGTTTCAATATATGATGATGCTAAAGAACAGTATTGTCCTTCGATCCACCTTACCGGATATTTAATCTATATTAAACAGGGAGAGAAAATAGATCCTCTTGATTATGTTGAAGGAATAACATATCGCGGAGAAAAATATGAATTAACGGAAGGAGAAGGTACTTTCGCGCTGGATACCAGTGCAATGAGTTCGGAAGAGCGTAAAGCTATATCGCAGTTGAAAGCAACCGTATCCAAAAACAGATTTAAAATAACGGATAATGTTGATTATAATAAGGTTGGTACTTATGAAATCCAGTATGAGATAGAGGATGATGAAGGCTTCCACGACAGTGTGATTCTTAATGTCGTAGTAGAAGGAGCGTGATGATAGTGAATCATAATGCACGTCGCAAGAAGAGAGAATACATAACCCTGGCTATCGATATACCGACCATTCTGCAGGACCTGAAGAAGGTCATCTGGATTATTTTCTGCCTTTCGGTTCCTGTTTCCCTGCTGTCCTATGTGTCAGATCTCAAGAAGTATGAACCGGAATATTCTGCGGAAACAAGATATATCGTTGCACTTCATAGTCTTAACAACAGCATGTTAACCAGTATTGATCTTGGAAGCAAAATTGCGGATCGTTATACGCAGATCATACAGAGCGATGTCTTAAAGAAAAAAGTGGCGGAGGATACAGGAATACCGGAAAATGAATTCAGTATTACGTCCTCCAGGATAGAAAAAACCAACCTGTTTAAAGTTTCGGTCGTTTCGAACAGCCCGCAGAAGGCGTATAATGCTCTTCGATCTGTGATGAGGAATTATACAACGGTTACGGACTATTTTCCGGATGAAGCCTATACGGAAGTACTGATCGAACCTGTTGTACCATCCGGCTCTTATACATATCCTCCGTCGGTCACCGGCATTGTTAAGGTTTTTATTCTGGTATTCGGAGGGATGACCGGTCTCTTCGCAGGCCTGTCCTGTCTCAAGGATACAATCCGGTTTAAAACGGATGTGGGGGAGAAGCTGGATGTTCCTTTTTTAGGAGCAGTGACACCTAAGCCAGAGACCGGGGGAAACCTGAAAAAGCTGAAGAAAAATAAGAAACCCGAAGAAGGATGTCTGATTATTCAGGCGGACGCTGATCCCGAGTTTATTGAGTCTGTACATAAGACTGCCCGGAAGATCCGGCATGCGATGGAAGAAGAAAATGCGAAGACACTTCTTTTTACCAGTACGAATGAAAATGAAGGAAAATCTTTCATTGCAGCCAATTTAACACTGGCGCTCGCCGAACAGGGCAGGAAAGTTGTGCTGGTGGATCTGGATCTGAAAAAACCCGAACTCTTTAAAATATTTAATATTCCCGACACATATGAATGCGGATTAAAAGAATATCTTACAGGTGAAGAGACGGGACCGGAGACTGTAGTCGGAACGATACCGGAAACGGAAACCCCTGCGGTTTTTAACAGAGAAGAAATTGCACAACGGGCAGAGATCCTTTCGGGTGAACGCATAAAAAAGCTGTTCGATTATCTTAAGGAAAAATACGAATACGTTATTATAGATTCATCTCCGATGTCGGTGTCCTCCAATACGGAGGCCGTTGTAGGCCTCGCAGATGCGGCGGTTATGGTCGCAAAGGCTCATGATGTGAGTGCAAAAAAGATTAATGATGAGCTTGATATTATTTATCGATGCCAGACGAAAATAATCGGATGCATTGTAAACGGCGTACACAGTCCGGTAGGAAGTGATCTCGGAGGTTTCGGATACAGAAAGAAAACCGGGAAAGGTTTTGGTCTGGGAAAGTTAAGAAGAAAGAAAGCGTGATTGCTTGTTCTATTGCAAGAAAATAAGAATGGTGAAGAATATAAATGGATAAAAATACAAACATCTCAGACAGTATGGAAATTCAGGATCCATCATTATATTATAACGAAGATGATTTTATTGATTTTGGGAATATCGTACGAGACCTCAAAAACGGATTGATCAGATTCTGGTATATTATTGTAATTGTCATGATATTATTCGGCAGTCTTGCATTTGTGTATCAGAAAATGAGCTATGTGCCTTCCTATAGTTCATCGGCAACGGTTATTATCAGTACGAATTACGGTCTTACTTACGGTTCATCTATTCTGTCGGATAAAATCATGACGCTCGTGGTCGGGAATGTTCCGAATATAATGAACAACGGGTCTCTGAACAAGCTGGTAGCCGCTGATTTGGGCAAAGGTGCCGTTCCGGGGACGATAACCACAGAAGAAATCGCAGATACGAACATGTTCATAATCACCTGTACGGCAACAAGCGGCCAGACATCTTATGATATTCTGCAGTCTGTCATAAAGATGTTTCCCGTGGCAGCCGAGCAGATGATCGGAGCTGCAACGATAACGGTGATCGATGATTCAGGCGTTCCGGAGAATCCTGCCACAGAGTTTTCTTTTATGACGATGGTTTTGATCGGAGCGGTAGGCGCTTTTGTACTCAGCTGTATAGCAATCGTCATGATTTCGCTTCTCAGAACAACGATCAGAAAAGAAAAAGATTTCATTCGGGTCTTAAACATAGAATGTCTCGGCGGCATTCCGAAAGTTGTATTTAAACGAAGAGCCAAAAATGAAAAAAGATCGATTCTGGTTACGGAACGTGGGGTGGGATATGATTTTTGTGAAGCGTTTAATTCCTTGTGCACCAGAATCGAGCGTGATCAGAAGGAGAACGACGCCAAAGTCTATATTATTTCCAGTACCGTACAGGAAGAAGGAAAAAGCACCTTTGCATTGAATCTCGCATATACATTTGCCGACATCGGAAAGAAAGTCATTTTACTGGATATGGACCTTCACAACCCTTCCATTTTAAAGATCCTGGGAAAGGAAGATACAGGGAAGGGGCTCATGGACCTGCTTGAAGGCAGGGAGAAATTCGAAGACGTTGTCATTTCGCTGGATGAACGAAGCATTTCCGTTCTTCCCGGCATAGACCCGGCTTCATGTGCGTCGGTGAACAGCATTTTAAACAGTCTGAATATGAAACCGTTGATTGATAAGGCAAGGGAAAGCGCGGATATTATCTTAATAGATGCGGCGTCTGTGGGTCTGTTTTCGGATGTGACGGAAATTGCGAAGTATGCAGACGGTGCGATCTATGTTATTGCGCAGGATTTTGTTCCTTCTTTGAGGGTAAAGGAAAGTGTTGAATTTCTGGCGGAATGCGGCACACGTATCGTGGGAGGCATACTGAATAAAGCGGTAGCCGGGTATAATAACTATGTTGGCAGTTACGGAGAAGAGATTGGAGAGAAGAACGCGCAGAAATAATTCCAACTGTGCGATGGTACATTCGGGAAGGGGGATAGTTGCAAATGAAAAAAGTAGCAGTTCTGACTCGCTTAACCACGACTAACTACGGCGGAACACTTCAGGCGGTTGCTCTCAGCAGAGCGCTCAGGAAAATCGGTTTGGATTCTGTCTATATCAGACACCAGAAGGAGAACGGCGCATGGAACAGTGCGAGGGATTATCTGGAGATGCGAAAAAAATTTCTCGGACATAACGATATTCGCGCAATGGGCGGTATTGTTAAAACGCTGGCCTCCAATCTTCTGTACCTTGACAGAAAGAAGAAGATAGAGAACTTTGCCGAATTCAGAGAAACCTATCTGAATATGAGCGATTTCTGTCTGACATACGAGTCATTTGAGCCTTACGGAAACACTTATGACGGATACATCACAGGCAGCGATCAGGTATGGAATAGTGAATTTGAAGCAGGAGAACTGGATTATGCCTACTTTTTAAAGTTCGTAGATTCCTCAAAACCATGTTTTTCTTATGCTGCCAGTGCAGGCGGTAAGAAGGACGATGAGTATATGAAGCAGGTAGTAGAATTAACCAGAGACTTCCGGGGCATTTCTGTCCGGGAAGACAGTCTCAGGGAGCATATGACAGCTATGGGCGCCGAGAATGTTAAGACCGTTCTTGATCCGACTCTGCTCTTTAGCGGTAAAGAGTGGAAGGAGCTGGAACGCCGTCCGAGCGGAAAGGTTCCCTCTCATTATATACTTGTCTATTATCTTGAACGGGATTCATACAATGATCCTATCGTTAATGCCGTACGTAAGGGAACCGGACTGCCTGTCATAGACCTGAATCCGCTGCACATGAGAAGCAGCGCCGGGGTACATGCGGACAGGAAAGCCGGGCCGAGAGAGTTTCTGTACTGGTTCTCCCATGCGGACTATGTGGTTACCAATTCTTTCCATGCGGTGAGTTTTTCTCTTATTTTCCACAGAAGATTTATTGCCTGCCGGCGCGCGGGACAGGAAAGCAGAATTACTGACCTTCTGAAGAGCCTGGGATTGGAAGATCGTATTATTCATGAAGCGGAGGAGTGGAAAAAGATTTATGACAGTCTTCCGAAAAAATACGAGAATCTTGAAGTGCGAAGAGCAGAGTCTTATGAATTCCTGAAACAAATAAAAAATATCGTAGAGGAAGATTGAACGGATTTATGAGAAATCAATGTATCAGTACTTTAAAAGGGATAGCATGCATTATGATCGTATTCATACATTGCAAGTTTCCCGGCATTTTAGGATCCGTGATCGTGGCGTTCGCGCGTCCGGCCGTGTTTTATTTCTTTTTGGTTTCCGGATTCTTTGTTTACAGCGTAGACGATGGAAAGTTCGTAAATAAAGTTAAGAGACAGTCCGCCAAGGTAATCAGACTGACCGCAATTTGTTTTGTAATATCTTTTTTCTGGAGGCTGCTTTATGCCCTGATCGGCGATGCCTGGAGCATACAGGGAGTCATTCAGGATATTTTCAATATAGATAAAATTATCAGGATGATTGTGTTTCAGTCGGATATCGTTCTGGGTCCGTTCTGGTTTTTACTGGCCCTTATTATGTGCTATCTGGCTGTATATCTGCTTCGCAGGTCGGGATTGATTTCAATATATCCCGTTCTGATTGTCATTACATTGCTCCTGAATATATATCTGTCCGAGTTCTGCAGCGATATCGAGTCCTATTATTACCGGAATTTCTGGCTTACCGGTTTTCCTTTTTATATGATGGGCTATTACTTCCATCAGCACTGGGATAGAATCGAAAAAACGTTTTCAGATAAAGCCTTAATGATCGGAATTGTGACAGGCGCTATACTGACCGTGGTGGAGTACTTACTGGTCGGAAGCAGCCTGATTTATGTAGGAAGCGTTATTCTGGCTGCTTCCCTCTTTGCCTTTGCAATAAAAAAAACGACGAAAACAATTGTGCCGCTTGAATACATCGGAGAAAAACTGTCCATGTATGTCTATTGCTGTCATTGGTTCGTAATAGAGGCGCAAGGCACTGTCTTTACGAAAATGGGATTGATCGGGATGAGCGGATTTGGCTACATATACCCATTGCTTTCCGTTATATGCTCTCTCGTGCTTTCCTATATAATCTTTATGATAGCTGACAGAGGAAGCTTACTTAGAAAAAATGTATAACATACGATATAAAGATGCCTATAAAGATACCGTTACGAATAAAAAAATTTAATCGTTATACAGATAGTGAACTGATTTCCATGGCGTTCTGTCTGGCTGTGTATTCCGCAGTTACAACACGCTATATGAACTACACGAACATTCTGCTGATCGTACTCGTCTGGAAATTTATTCTGGGTGAGCAGAAATATCGTGTAAGTCCGCTGGCATTTGCCTGGGCATTGTATATTCTGATCTACCCGATTCTGGACGCTATTATCCGCGGCGGAGTGGGAATCAGCACGTTTGATTTTCTGTGTTATTTTGCTCCGCTTTCTGTTTTTCTTGCGGGAAATGTCAGAGTGGAAGATTTCGGAAAGACGATGTATGCCTTTGCCAAGGGATTTGCCTGGTTTCAGACGATCGGTATCATTATGTCAATGACTGTAAAAGGACTGTACTACGTGATTGCCGCGAGGGTTATCGGAAGTCTGCCGCATACTATCTGTGGCTTTGCTACCTATACGACGATGGCGTCTTATGTGATATCGGTCGGCCTGGGGGCCTATATGATTGATTTTACAATAACAAAGTGGAAAACTCCGCGAGAACAGTTTCTCTGCCTGATAAAAATAGGAGTTCTGTTCTTTGGCCTCATCACAACCATGAAAAGGACCTTTCTGGTAGTAACCGTTCTGGGCTTTATGGTTGTAATAATTATTAACAGTCTGAAGTCACCGAAAAGGCTGGTCACCACATTTATAGTTGTTGTTGTTGCTGTCGTCAGCGTCTATTCTCTCAGCATGTTCTTCTATTCGATCGGTTCACAGAACGCGTTCGGAAGACTGGGAGCAACATTCGTAGGCGTCAGTGAAGGTGAAGATGTCTCTAATATGCGTTCATTGTGGGCGGAGTTCATGGCTGAGTGGAAAAAGGGACATGAGATCTTCGGAATCGGGTGGGAAAGCTTTAAATCGAAAATATACGAAACCCCATACGGAGGCGCTATCCCGAACGGGCATAATGTATACAAGCAGATCTCCTGTGAGGAGGGATACGTGGGACTTGCGGTATACATTGCGCTTATCATTATCACTATTGTAATCGGTCTGGTGAATATACTGCTTACGATCGGAAAAAGCGTTTTTTCCGCCAGTCTTGCCATGTGGTCTACCTACATAGTCATAGTTTTCGCTGTCTATTGTTACACCGGGAACGCAATTTATGAATCCATGATTTTTCTTTATTTCTTTGGCGCCATATTTATTATCTCTGAGCTCAATAAGAAATTGCTGAAACTGAAGAGTATAGAACCATAGGATGTCACACTGGAAAAACCGATATTAGTATAAGGAGTATAAGATGTTGAGTATATCTGTCATTATTCCGGTTCATAATTCGGAAGAATATCTGGAAAAATGTTTGGACTCCGTGCTGACTCAGGGAATATCCGATCTCGAAATCATTCTGGTAGAGAACGGATCCACTGACCGGTCGCTTGAGCTGTGTCGAAGCTACACAGATAAGTATTCTTTCATTAAAACGATGGACATCGGTCCTCTTGGAGTTTCCGCAGCCAGAAACGAGGGATTGCAAGCCGCGTCCAAAGAATGGGTCGTTTTCGTGGATTCCGACGACTGCCTTCAGCCCGGTGCCCTGCATGTGGCGGAGTATCCCGGGGCAGAGAAATGCGATGTCATTCTTTCCGGATATTGCCGTGAATATCCCGTAGAGCAGGATCCGGGAAGTATACGGGAAATAGATCCCGATCTACTCCAGAAGAGTGTTTTACAGTACGCAAAATGGGGAAAAGTGCTGGAAAAGAGCTTTCCGATAGATTATTTTTCCATATGGGCATGCTGGTGTAAATTTTACAAAAGAAAGATCCTCCTGGAAAATAATATCGAATTCCCGTGCGGAGTTAAAACCGGGGAGGACAGTGCATTCTGTTTTCAGGTATACAGTACCGTAAAGAATGTCGGCATAACGGATTTTAAAACGTATTTTTATCGAGTCAATGAAGGCTCGGCTGTTTACAGGAGATTTGAGGGTATATATGACAACAATATGAAGTTAATCAAATACTTTGAAGGATATCGGAAAAGTTTTACGGATGATTCCTTCCCCGAGGATGAGTTTAATTCCTTTGTTGCCGGAAAACTCATAGAAATTGTTTCTGGCTCCGAAAAAGAAGTATGGGATAAGATATTAAAGAGCAGAAGGAACCGGAAATATATTGACAAAGCGAGCTTTATCAGGCTTATTCCCGGTAAGAAAAACTCTTTAACATATATGAAGCTGTTGTTAAAGTTAAAAATTCTAAGTAAAAGGTATATGTTCAGATGAAAATTTTATTAGTAAACAAGTTTCACTATATGAAGGGCGGATCGGAAACATATTATTTTGCTCTTGGCAATATGCTTGCCGCGAAAGGACATGAGGTCATCTATTTTTCCATGAAGGATGACAGAAATCTGCCGTGCGCTCAGGAAAAGTATTTTGTAGAGAATGTAGACTATAACTCTGACCTCGGGATAAAAGGAACGATTAAAGCATCTCTGGATCTGCTGTACAACGTCCAGGCTTACAAAAGATTTAAGCAGCTTCTGATCGATGAAAAGCCGGATGTTATTCATCTGAATATATTCCAGAGCCAGCTCACAGCTTCGATCGTTGATGCGGCGAGAGAAATGAATATTCCGATGGTATATACCGCACACGACCTGAAAACAGTGTGTCCTACCTATCTGATGATGAATAACGGACAGATCTGTGACAGATGCCTTCACGGAGACTATATGTACTGCATTAAATCCAAATGCATGAAGAATTCGAGAGCAAAGAGCCTTCTGGCCGTCATGGAATCTCAGGTTTATAAATTCCGACACACATACGAGAAACTGGATGCGATCATAACGCCGTCGCAGCATCATAAGAGAAGACTGGCCGAAGGCGGAATTCGAAACAGACATGTCCTTTACATCCCCAATTTCCTGCCGGAAGGGACTGTATTTAAGAACATAGACGGAAGCGGAGACTATATTCTTTACTTCGGAAGACTCAGCGTAGAGAAAGGAATTATGACACTTCTGAAAGCCTTCGCCAGGTCCAAGGTGACAAGACCGCTTTATGTAGTGGGAACGGGTCCCCAGGAACAGGAGATCAAAGAGTTCGTCGAAAGCAACGGACTTCAGGATCGCATCTTCATTCTGGGATTCAAATCCGGGGATGAACTGAGAGAAGTTGTCTCCAATGCTCTTTTCATATGTCTGCCGAGCGAGTGCTGCGAAAATGCTCCTTACTCTGTCATGGAGGCACAGTCAATGGGTAAGCCGGTCATTGTATCAGATAACGGCGGTCTTCCCGAGCTGGTCGAGGAAGGTGTCACAGGCAGTATATTTAAAGCCGGAGACGTGGATCTGTTAGCGGAAAAGCTGGAGAAAATGGAGCAGACAAAGTTTGATGGTGAAAACATTGTCCGGATGGCTAAAAGAAAGTATTCCGCCGCAAGCTATGTAAGAAAACTGGAAAAACTGTATAAATATGTCTGCGAGCATTGAGGGATTCGTTCGGTACAGTAAATACGTTCTCTTTACAGGAGGTGAAACATGGGTAACATTCCCAAGGTTATAAATTATTGCTGGTTCGGAAGAAATCCAAAAAGTGAACTGATAGAAAAATGCATAGAATCCTGGAAAACTTATCTTCCGGAGTATGAAATCGTAGAATGGAATGAGGATAATTTTGATGTTAACATTATTCCGTATACCAGGGAGGCTTATGCGGCGAAAAAATGGGCGTTTGTCAGCGATTACGCCAGACTGTATATAATCTACCATCACGGCGGCGTATATCTGGACACAGATGTCGAGGTGCTGAAAAGTTTTGACGATCTTGTGGAAAAAGGCGGTATTTTAAGCTTTGAGAACACTTCCAATAAAGCTGACGGCAAGACAGTCAATACAGGAATCGGCTTTGCGGCGGAGGCCGGCAACGAAGTAGTAAAAAAGCTTATGGAGGATTATCACCGGGTTCATTTTGAAAAGAACGGAAGACTGAACGATATTCCCTGCCCGGTGAGGAATACCAAAGTTCTGAAGAAGCTGGGTCTTAAGACAGACGGAACGATGCAGCAGATCGGAGACCTTACGGTATATCCGTTTGAATACTTCTGCGGATTTGATATGGCAAACAGCCATAAAGTCATAACAGATCATACATATTCGATTCATCACTACAGTGCGCTGTGGCGTGAACCGGATTCGCTGATGATAAAAATAAGATATGGTTATATCGTTCCCTTTGTTCAGAAGGTAATCGGAACAGAACGTTATGATAAGGTGAAGAAATATATTCAGGGTAGATGATATGAAAATACTATATGATTGTTTTTCATCCTCCCCGTATTACGGAAGCGATGAAGGTCTCGGATGGATGTGGCCGTATAAGATGAAGGAGTATCACGAGGTATGGGTGCTTCTTCGCAGAGACCGCAAAGAGGACATTGACAGATACTGCCGGGAAAACAAAGTGCACGGAATCCACTTTGTCTACTGCGACTTGCCGGATGCACTCAATTTTTATTATAAAAGAAAAGCACAGAACAAGAACGGGACGTTTGATTTCCTGCTTTATCAGTATCTCTGGCAGTATGTCGCCCTGCCTGTGGCAAGAAAACTGCATAAGAAGTATCATTTTGACCTCATCCACCATGCGGTCACAAATGATTTCAGAATTATAGGCAGACTTGACCGACTTGGCCTTCCGCTCATTTTGGGACCGATCGGAGGCGCACAGGAAACGCCCAAAGCCCTGGAGTATTATGTACGTGATCATAAAAAGACCGAGCTTGCAAGGTCTCTTCTGAACAGGATCCTTACTTCCACGCCGGGCTACAAAAGGACTATGCGTGCTGCTTCGAACGTATACTGCTCCAACACAGAGACTCTCGAGTATGTATTACCGCTCGCCGGGGATGCGGGAAAATGCGAAATCCTCACCGAACTTGCCATGGACGATGTCGGTGACATCCCGACCAAGATTCGAAAGAGCAGTCAGGATGAGACTGTCTTTATCTGGGCCGGGCGTGTTGAATACAGAAAAGGTCTGGAGCTGCTTATGGATGTATTCCGTAACCTTAAGGATACTCCCGGGTGGAGACTGAAAATCTGCGGGGTCGGAAGTGATCTGGACCATATTAAGAACCTGTGCAGCTCTTATGAGCTTGATGACAAGGTGGAGTTTTTGGGCTTTGTGGATCATAACGAGCTTCAGCACCTTTATGCGGAAGGGGATGCTTTTGTTTTTCCGAGTCTGCGTGAAACCACCGGCAGTGTACTGCTTGAGGCGATGACGGCAGCCCTCCCGGTCATCAGTCTTAAGCAGGGCGGAGCAAGGGGGCTGATACAACCTGATGAAGGGTACCTCATTGATGTCGAAAGTAAAGACGACTGTATTGCGAAGTTCACAGGCGTTATTAAGGACTGTATCGGCAACCATGAAGAATTGTATCAGATGGGCCTTAGAGCGCAAAAGCGGGCGCTTGAAGAATACTCATGGACACGAAAATGTGAGTATTTGAACGCCGCTTACGAGAATGCGGTCAACGGCAACTGAAAGATAAGAGGAGCATCAAGTGACAGCAAAAGAGAATTGTGCACAGATAATCTCGGGGAATCTCGAAAAATCATTGGAGATATCTGCGTCCTATAAAACCAAATACATATCTAAATCTTTTATTAAGAAGCTTCTTCGGAAGGAGCGGAAGCTTGATCCGGATATCAGCGACTGGAAGAAGGGGCTGATTACGGAAGGGCTGGCCTCATCAGACAGCGGAAAGGAAACGCTGTACCGGTTCTTCGACTGGCTTAATTTCCTCATCGGCACGGGCGAGACCTGTTTCTGGTTTCCGGATCAGCTGATGACAGCCGGCAGCATCCTGAAGCTTATTCTGGACGATGAAAAGGGAGAATACCGGCCGCTCGCAGTGAATGCGGCAAGCAGTTTTAAGGCCTGTCTTGTCAGGGCTGACGACGGAACATTGCTTCTGCCTTATCGTGACCAAAAGTTGTATCTTGATCAGATCGGGATAA
>ODAI014437972.1_pt1 | contig 20807 bp, 15 predicted proteins | sample 1539321 | NCBI WGS metagenome assembly ODAI01 (sample SAMN02144231, study PRJEB22623) | gut metagenome | biome: sheep rumen | host: Ovis aries | place: New Zealand
CCTACCTTGTGGCAGCCTGTAGGGAACCACTTGCCGATCATGCAGATGATGCGGCACTTAACGCCAGTCAGTTCCGGAGGAAGTACGATGTAGTTAGGGCCGTGGAAAAGTCCGCCGGAATCCTTCTGCTCATTCTTCCATGTGATACGGAACAGGTTTACAGGATCGATGTCCCAGAGACCTGTCTTTGTCAGTTTGTCGAGGATCTTCTGAGGAATCTTCTCAGGATGCATCTGCTGATCGATAGTCGGCAGAATGATATTCTGGGCCTTAGCACGCTCGATGTTGTTCTTCAGGCCTTTTTCATAAATAGTAAGATCAAGCATTTTATACCTCCGTGATCATTACATATGACAATATATTTTAAAGTATGGGATTATGCATCTCGTATATTTTTATGATGCCAAAAATTTTTTTATATGTCAATAGTAATTATACAGGTCTGCCCGCATTATTATGCTCAGACACACTCCCGCCGGTCACCGGCGTTCCCGAGTCGCCTGGCGGTATTGCTGCGGGCTGCCCGCGTGTAAGAACTATTTATTGAGCTGTTCGTATACTTCACGGAATTTATCGATATCCGGCTCGAGTCTGATCGGCTCTCCTGCTGCCTTGATACCGTTTGCTGTATCCTTGAGTCCGTTTCCTGTCACGATCGCAACTACGCTTGCATCTGCCGGGATCTTCCCTTCTTTGCAAAGCTTGGTCAGTCCTGCCATGCCGGTTACACCTGCAGGTTCGCCAAATACTCCGCACTCCCTGCCGGTAACTCTCATTGCCTCGAGTATCTCATCGTCTGTGACTTCCACAGGAATGCCGCCCGATTCAACTATCGCATTGATAGCCTTGTCCGGGTTGCGCGGTACTCCTACGGAGATTGAGTCAGCAAGTGTGTTCTCTTCCATTGGTTCCCAAGGTTCTCCGGTGCGTGCTGCCCTGTTGATAGGGCATGTATTGACGGACTGTACTGAGATCAGTTTAGGAAGCTTGTTTATGAATCCTGCATTATAGAGGTCCTTGAATCCCTTCCATACTCCGCCTATGGTGCAGCCGTCACCAACTGACAGAGCAACGTAATCAGGCACTTCCCAGCCAAGCTGTTCTGCGATCTCGAGAGCTACTGTCTTTTTGCCTTCCATCAGATAGCAGTTGATAGCAGCGTTTCTGTTGTACCATCCGTACTCGTCTATTGCCGCTTTTGAAAGCTCGAATGTCTCCTCGTAATTGCCCTTGACCGAAATAACTGTTGCTCCGAAGATGAGCAGCTGAGCTACCTTTCCGATTGGTGCTCTCTCAGGAACAAATATGTATGTCTTGAGCCCTGCTGCTGCAGCATTGCCTGCCAGCGAACTCGCTGCGTTTCCTGTTGATGAGCAGGCTATTGTATCATAGCCGGCCTCGATTGCCTTTGCTACGCCCATTGAACTAGCCCTGTCCTTCAGTGAAGCTGTAGGGTTCAGGCCGTCGTCCTTGAGCCAGAACTTTCTGATGCCGAGCTTCTCAGCCATGCGCGGTTCCTCGTACAGCGGCGACCAGCCGACTCTCAGCGGTGGCTGCTTGGTATCTTCCTCAACCGGGAGGAATGGGCGGTAACGCCACATCGTATAGTTGTCGCTGGCGGAGATGCTTTCAGGGCTGAAGTTCTCTCTGATGTAGTCGTAATCATAGATCACGTCGAGTATGCCCCCGCACTCGCATGTTGTTGCGTCCGGAAGCGCCTCATATTCCTTTCCGCACTTGATACATTTAAGACACTTTACGTTTTTCATGGATGCAATGCTCCTTTCGTTTAATTATGCCTCTTCGGCTAGTATTTCTCTGGCCACAAACACTCCGCTCGCAGAAGCGTGCGAGAGTGAATGCGTTACCCCACTGCCGTCTCCGATCATATAGAGACCGCTGTATTTCGTCTCCAGGCGTTCGTTGAGTTTTACTTCCATATTGTAGAACTTGACTTCAACGCCGTAGAGAAGTGTATCGTCGTTTGCTGTTCCCGGCGCGATCTTGTCGAGAGCGTAGATCATCTCAATGATGCCGTCGAGTATTCTCTTAGGAAGCACCAGGCTCAGGTCGCCAGGCTCTGCCTTCAGTGTAGGTGTTACAAAGCTTGCTGCAAGCCTCTTATAATTTGTACGCCTTCCACGAATCAGGTCACCGAACCTCTGTACAATGACGCCTCCGCCCAGCATGTTGGATAGTCTGGCTATGCTCTCGCCATATCCGTTGCTGTCCTTGAAAGGCTCAGAGAAATGTTTGGATACCAGCAGAGCAAAATTAGTCTTGTCTGTCTGTTTCTCCGGGTCTTCAAAGCTGTGGCCGTTTACCGTAACGATGCCGTTGGTATTTTCGTTTACCACGCTTCCCCGTGGATTCATGCAGAAAGTTCTCACCTTGTCCTCGAACTTTTCAGTCCTGTAGACGATCTTGCTCTCGTAGAGTTCATCTGTCAGATGCGAGAACAGCTCTGCCGGAAGCTCCACTCTGACTCCGAGATCCACCCTGTTGGATTCAGTAGGTATATCAAGGTCACGGCAGACCTTCTCGATCCACTTGCTTCCGCTTCTGCCTACAGAGACTATGCACTTTGAGCATGTATGGGTGCCGTCTGCAGCGATCACCCTGTAGCCGCCGTCAATGACCTCGATATTTTCCACAGGCGTCCTGAACCTGAAATCCACCTTCTCCTTAAGCTCGTCATACAGATTTCCGAGCACGACATAATTTTTGTCTGTACCAAGGTGCCTTACTGATGCATCGAGCAGCAGGAGCTTGTTCTGCATGCAGAGTTTCTTTATCGAAGAGTTAGCAGTGGAATACAGCTTTGTACCCTCTCCGCCGTGTGACATGTTGATCTCGTCTACGTATTTCATGAGGCTGATGGCTTTATCCTTGCCAATGTATTCGTGAAGGGTGCCTCCGAAATCATTGGTGATGTTGTATTTTCCGTCCGAGAAAGCGCCAGCTCCTCCGAAACCGCTCATGATTGAACAGCTCTCACAGTTGATGCAGCTTTTTATTTTATCTCCGTCTATAGGGCACTTTCTCTGCTCAAGCTTTTTACCTGCTTCGAAAACGCCTACCCTGAGGCCCCTGTCTTCCTTTGTAAGCTCATAGGCGGCGAATATTCCGCCCGGACCTGCTCCGATAATAATTACATCATAGTCCATAATAAACCCTCTTTATCTTTATTTGCCGCTTGCTTTGTTAAGCAGCACCCAGAATACCGCCGCAGCGGCTGAAAAACCAATGATTGCGTAGAAGTTGGTGTCATAGCTTCCGCCTGCAGACTCCAGCAGCGCCGATGAGATCATAGGTCCGATCGTGGCAGCCGGAATAAGGCTGAAGTTTGCGATACTGAAATTAGTTGGGAAATTGGCAGGTCCGAAAGCCTTATTAATGTATGCCGATGTTATGGTCGGGCAGCCTCCGTAAGCCAGTCCAACAAATACCAGTCCGCAGAGAATAAATATATAAGCGCCCGTCATGCCGCCCAATGTCAGCAGAATGCCGGCAGCCAGCATGAACGCGTTGTTTACCAGAGTTGAAGTAAACCTTCCGAACTTGTCGAAGTTGTTGCCTGCAACTATACGGCCGGCTCCGTTGAAAAGCGAAACTATCATTCCAAGCACGGCAGTTCCGCCGAACGCTACAGAGATATTAGCAGCGCTGTTAATGACCAGCAGACCTGCGGAGTTGAGCAGTATAGCCCACAGAGTGAAGAACCAGAATCTTGATGTCTTCAGCATTTCTCCGGCAGTATAGTTCTTTGCCCCGGCAGGCTCTTCAGCTGCCTTGCTGCCCTTTCCGGCAGATGCGGCAGCGGCAAGCGCAGACAGCTCAACGGTTTCTGCATCACCCGGAGCCTTGATTATCAAAGCAGCGAGCACGCACACCACGCAGATAACTATGCCGAGAATCCTGAATACCGGCAGGACGCCCATGGATCCGATCATCGAATTAACGACCGATCCCAGCACCAGTCCGCCGAGACCAAATCCCATGAGCATGATGCCTGAAGCCAGACCGACTTTGTCAGGGAACCACTTGTTGAGGGTTCCGATCACGCCGTTATAAGCAAATCCGACTCCGCCTCCTCCGAAAACTCCATAGAATATGTAAAGCATGGTAAGACTTGATCCGGGAGACTCAGGTTTCATAAGTGAAACTACAAAGAATCCGATCAGAAGCATTACCGCAGATATTATCATTCTGACGCTGATGCTCAGTCTTTTGCTGAGAATTCCGCCTGCAAATCCGCCCAGGCAGAAGAAGATCATCGAAATAGTAAAAGTGAGTGAAAGCTGCGAGATGCTCCAGTCAGGAAACATCTCTCCGATCGGAGTCCTGAAAATCGACCAGGCATAAATAAGTCCGAGGAACAGCAGTGTGAGTGTCCCCATCCCGAGATACAGCCATCTTTTATTAGTGTTCATATAAGTTCTTTCCCTTCTTTATAGTCCCGCGCAGCCACTTTTCAGATTCGTGTGCTGCTCATACATAGTTATTGTAGCACAAGCAAAAGAGAATATCGACCAAGCACCTGCCATAATAATATACTAAGGGCTCAGATTATCGCATTGCATGAGCAGTTCTAAAGTGTTAAAGTTTACTGAAGCAAGCAACAGAAAAGGGATATTGGATGGAAAAAGGAAGAGACATTTTTATTCAGGGCTTCAGGCACGGCATTCCGATCGGACTCGGATACTTTGCCGTTGCTTTTTCTTTGGGCATAGCTGCCCGTGATTACGGCTTCACCGCCTTTCAGGGTTTCTTCGCAAGCCTCATCACATATGCATCTGCCGGTCAGTACATGGGTTTTGCGCTATATGCAACAAATACAACCCTTGCAGAGCTCGTGCTTCTTATGTTTATCATTAACGCGCGCTATATTCTCATGGGATTCGCGCTCAACCAGAGGATGCCTGAGGGTACCCCTCTCCGCACCCGCCTTCTTGTTGGCTCATGCATAACTGATGAAATATTCGGCATCACTATCGCCAGGCCAGGCGTCCCTACCCCTTATTACACATTCGGTGCTCTCATTGCAGCTGTTCCTATGTGGGCACTCGGCACCGCGCTCGGGATCACCATGGGCAATGTTTTGCCTGCCCGCATCGTCAGCGCTCTCAGTGTTGCGCTCTTCGGTATGTTTATCGCAGTAATCATACCTCCAGCCCGTAAGGACAGGGCCGTTCTAGGGGCTGTTGCTGTAAGCTTTGCGCTCTCATATGCCGCAATACATCTGCCGCTTATTTCAGAGCTCTCGCAGGGCAACCGCACTATCCTGCTCACTGTAATAATTTCAGCTATCTTCGCAGGGCTTTTCCCTCGCAGCGCTGAAGCAGATGTTGAAGGAGGTGCAGCAGATGCAGATTAACGCGTACCTGTATATTCTGGTGATGGCATTCGCTACCTGGCTCATGCGTGTAGCTGCATCGCTTATAATGAAGAAACCGGTCAAAAACCGGTTCTTCCAATCATTTCTTTATTATGTCCCTTACGTAACTCTTGCAGTCATGACTTTCCCTGCTATAGTTGAGGCCACTCAGTCGCCTCTGGCCGGCGCAGCAGCGCTGTTAGTATGCATCGCAGCCGCATGGTTTGGTCAGGGTCTGTTCACAGTAGCTGTGCTTGGCTGCGTCACAGTGCTCATACTCGAGCTGTTTCTTTAGGGTCAGTTTCAGGGCCCTTTTTTAATCTATTTTCCAAGTCTGTCCAGCACGTGCATTATACGCCCGGCGTTTTCTCTAAGCTGCTCTTCGGTAACTGTGCCTCTTTTGAGGCCTCTTTTTATTTGTTCAAAGTCTCCCCTGCCGCCCGGCATGAACAGGCTGCATCCTGCAGAAGCAACCTTTGCCGCGTCAGGAGTGCCGTACTTTGAGCCCTTCGCCAGCAGAGTGTTTCCGCCTATTACCCAGTCAGTCATTATAAGGCCGTCAAAGCCGTACTCTCTGAAAAGAACATCAGCCAACTCCCTGCTCTCAGAGGTATGCTCTCCGTTCAGGAGGTTATAGGATGTCATCAGAGCCATCGGGTCTGATTCTCTTATGCATATGCCGAAGCCTTTCAGGTAGATCTCCCGCAGAGCTCTTTCGCTGATGATGCTGTTGCTGGCATAGCGGTTGGTCTCCTGATTGTTTGCTGCATAGTGCTTAATGGTAACCCCGCGCCCCGGGTGCTTCTGCACTCCACGGGTAAGAGCTGCAGCGAACTTTCCGCTGATAAGAGGATCTTCCGAAAAGTATTCGAAGTTTCTTCCGCAGAGTACGTTTCTGTGTATGTTGAGAGCCGGCGCGAGCCACAGGTCAATGCCGAATATATCCATCTCGCTTCCGACAATGTCTCCGCACATCTCTGCAAAACCGGTGTTCCAGCTCTGTGCCAGAGCGGTCGCGACAGGTATCGCAGTGCAGTATTGCTCTTTAAACACTCTTCCGGCTTGTTCCTTTGGTTCCCTTTCCATGACTTTTCTGAGGACTCCGGGGAACAGATCGAGCATCGTCTCCGGCAGCGTAACTCCTATAGCGTGCTTGCCCTTTTCATCTTCGTAATATCTCTTAGAGATACGTACGCCTGCAGGCCCGTCTGCCATTACTATGCTTCCTACGCCTCTGTCTATGAAGCGTCTGCAGGATTCACCTGCGGCCCCTGCCACGCTCTGGGATGCCTCACCTATTACGGATGCAATTGACAGGCCTTTATCACTGAAATTTCCTACATTCAGATATGCCAGGTCTTCATCCGAAAGGCCCTGTGGGACGAGTGCGGTCATGGCGCTGCTGTTTCTGTCACCGAGCTCTGCAGTTGCATACTCCGAAAAATCGAGTTTGAACTCAGGCACCCTTTCAGTCTCAAAGTCCTCTGACTCAAATCCTCTTAAATCATTGAAATCCGCGCCTTCAAAGAGCCTTTCTGCTTTAAGTACCGTAAAATCACTTTCCAGTTCCAGAACAGCTTCCGGTTTTGCACTTGCGCTGTCAGTTCCGGCGAGGATCACATACTCGCCTTTTTCCAGAACGTATGACGCAGTCTTTGTATCAAATCCTGCAAGATCCCTTATGTCGAATCTCACTTTTACAGTCTGGTTTTTGCCTGGAGCAATCTCATCGGTCTTGGCAAAGCCCACGAGGCTCTTGTCTTCTCTGTCGAGCTTTCCATGTGGGCACGATACGTAAACCTGAAGGACTTCCTTTCCTTTATAGCTGCCGGTGTTTGTTACCTTTGCAGACACTTCAGCTTCGGCTCCGCTCACATTTACCTTTACTCCGGACAGCTCAAAATCCGTATAGCCGAGGCCGAATCCGAACGGGAAAAGAGGCTCGATTCCGAAGGTATCGAAGAACCTGTACCCTACATAGATTCCCTCTCTGTATCTGCTGTCATCTCTTTCACCGAAGTCACCTGCAGTGCAATAGTCTTCGGAGGCGGCCCATGTAGTTGTAAGCTTTCCGGACGGATACGCCTTTCCAAGCAGGATATCCGCCAGTGCTGCTCCTGTTTCAACTCCGAGCTGTGACAGCACGAGTATGTTTCCGGCTTCCATAACCGGGCTGAGATCTACTGGTCCACCTGCGTTGATAACAAGAATGAACTTCTCATAGCGCTTATTGAGTTCGAGTATGTCGCGCACTTCGCTGTCTGTGAGCCTGAAGTCTCCCTTCTCCGGAAGTCTGTCGTTTCCTTCTCCTGAGATCCTCGAGACTACGTAAACTGCAGCATCGCCTGTAAAGTCGAGAGGTATTACATAATCGGGCTGCTTCATGACAGCACCCATAGTCGCGGAGATTATATTGATCTTTTCGCTGCGCGCCCTTCTTTTGATTTCCTTCTTAAAGTCATTGCGGGCTCTTTCCAGGAAGCTGCTGTACATGTCAGACCAGTACGGATTAACCAGTGTGAAACCTGCGTCTTTAAGGCCCTGCTCTATGTTAACGAAATATCTTGAATTCACCTCTCCGGATCCGGTTCCGCCCTTCACAGTGTTCCTTACGCCGCTTCCGAAGGCAGCGATCCTGCATGGTGCTTCAAGCGGGAACGCCCCGTTCTTCTTAAGCAGCACAGTGCATTCGGCAAGGTATGGTCTGAGTCTTTCGATATTTTCTTTTTCGTATTTATTCATTTCTCTCTCTTTCTTACCCTTCATATCAACAGCCGGTCATCAGTCCGGATATGGTATCAGCCACATCCGCTCCGAACATATCCGGGCATAAGAAAAGGAGGCTGGCTCCATTCCCAAAGTGGTATCTCCCCTTTAGTATAATGGAATCCGGTCTCCATATCCATTACCTTGTTACCGTTGCTGTTTCTCCGGGATCAGGTTTACTTCTTCTCTTTCAGAAGATCGCGGATCTCAGTAAGAAGCTCGATGTCTGCAGGAACTGGTTCCGGTTCTGCAGGTTCTTCTTCTTCTTCCTTAACAACTGCAGCCTTAGCCTTGTTGAGGGCCTTGATGATCATGAACAGTACCCATGCAACAAGCAGGAAGTCGATGATTGCCTGGAGGAAAGCTCCATAGCCGATTGCTGCGTTTCCTACTTTGACCGACATGTCTGCAACGCTGAGTCCGCCGCAGATAGCACCGATGATAGGCATGAGGATCGAATCTACGAGAGCTGTTACGATAGATGTGAAAGCTCCGCCGATGATGATGCCTACTGCCATATCCATTACATTACCTTTGCTGATAAACTCTTTGAATTCCTTGATCATTTCTTTCTCCTTTTCTTTCTATATCAGATAAATAACAGGATGATTATACTGCAAACGGTTTGTTTCCTGGCCCGTTTTGTCAGTCTGTGATTTTTATAGACTTGATGACCGGCTGGTCTTCGGCTGCTATTGTTCCGTTATCATCAAGCGGCACAGCGTCTGCGGCAATTTTGTCAACAACGTCCTGGCCGGATGTTACATGACCGAACGCGGCGTACTGTCCATCAAGATGCGGTGCATCCTCTACCATGATGAAGAACTGTGAGCTTGCGCTGTCTGGGTCCTGAGCTCTTGCCATGGAGATGACGCCTTTAACGTGAGCTATGTCGTTGTCATATCCGTTAGCTGCGAACTCACCTGGGATGTTTGTTCCGGATCCGCCTGTTCCGTCACCGTTAGGGTCTCCGCCCTGAATCATGAATCCGTCTATGATGCGGTGGAATGTGAGACCGTCATAGAAGCCTTCGTTTGCGAGATCCATGAAGTTCTGAACAGTTATTGGTGCTGTATCGCCATCGAGTTCGAGCTCTACCGTACCGTAATTCTCAATCTCTATTGTGGCATGATGGATCCCTATAGGATCAGCTTTTTCTGCTGTCTCTGTCTGGGAAGCGTCCGAAGTCTCCGGCTGCTCCTGCTCGCTGCTTTCTGAACCGCAGCCTGCAAGCATTATGAGTGACAGAACCATGAGTGCCATGAAGATATTTCTGATATGTTTTTTCATTGTTGTTGTCCTTTCTGAGTTTTCCGATGCTCAAAAAATAACACCGTAAAAGTCACAAATCAATCGCTTCTGCGAATATGTTCACGAATCTCATTCTCTGTCCGCGACAGTTCTGACAGAAATTCCCGTGAAGATATCCTCAGAGCACCGTGAGTAAAGGCATCCTGCTGCACCAGATTATCAGATGAAACTACATATATCTGCCTGTCTCTTACAGACAATGTTATAAGTCCCATTCTTATGTCTGCCGGCTCGTTCTCTGCAGTGAAAACAACTCTGACACCGTTAACGACCTCTTCATGTACATCGCCGCCGTGTACATTGTACGCATCAAAGACGACCGTGACCTCAAAGCCTGTGTATCCGGCATAGTTGCTCAGCCTGTCCAGAAGCTGGTCCCTTGCTGAGCCGGCGTCGCGTGCAAAAAGATCCTTCAGGTACTCGTCGGCAAAGATGATATTATATCCGTCGATAAGTATCATAACCCGTCTCTCATCCGGGCTGTTCGTTTTATGCTCTCTTCGCGCCTTTATTTCAAGGTTGCGTGCCTCATTTCTGGCAGCCTCCTCTTCGGACAGCTCCGGCCTGCTCCTGTAGTAAGTCTCTTTCGCATCTCTGTAACGGGTCGTTTTGGTGCTTCCGTATGTCCGCTCAAAGATGCTCTTCAGCTCTTTCTCTGCAGCAATCCTTCTTCTGGCAGCTTCCTTTGCATCGAGCTTTTCACTCAGGTCACCACTTCCATACGCATTGCGCTGCTCTGCATATCCTGATGCAGTCTGTTCCTTTTCCCTCTTAAGAACACTTGCGATGTGCATGTGATCTGCGACTTCATCCCATTTCACAATGTCGCTTCCGCTGTGGTTCACGAATACCGAGTCTGCAGGATTATCGATGTCTCTGTCCGGATCATATCCCTTTTCAGATATGACTTCATCTGCATTATGACACTCATCATATCCGCACTGAGTACACGTGATGCGCCCTTCGCCGGAGGTATAGCTGTTAAGTATCAGCTGATAGCCCGCAATCTCTGACGAAGGCACCCGGCCTCTGATCCTTGCGGTATCATCAGTCTGCTCAAGCATGTCCTGACTGCCGCCCTTCTGTCCTATGTCCGTCATGGCGCGACCTACGCTCCTGGCAGGGAGTTCTATCTCATACTCGCTCCACGGTTCAAGCAGCCGTGCATTCCCGTCTGCCCTTGCCTGCATGAGCGCATTCCGGACAGCTCTATATGTTGCCTCGCGGAAGTCACCACCTACCGTGTGCTTCTCATGTGCCCTTCCGGCAGCAAGAGTTATTCTCACGTCCGTAACAGGTGATCCGGTCAGCACTCCTGTGTGTTCCTTCTCATAAAGGTGAGTCATGATAAGCCTTTGCCAGTTCAGAGCAAGCTCATCTTCAGGTACGGAACTGGTTATCACTATGCCGCTTCCGCGTTCGCCCGGTTCTATGATGAGGTGCACTTCTGCATAATGTCTTAATGGTTCAAAATGCCCCACACCTTCATATCTGCCGCTGATAGTCTCCAGATAGAGCACATTTCCGTTTCCGAAGCTTACATCATAACCGAATCTGTTTTTTATTACAGTCTGCAATACCTCGAGCTGCACCTGACCCATAAGTCTCACTTCTATGCCGCCGTCACGGCCAGCTGCCACGTTGAGCATGGGGTCTTCTTCTGCGAGCAGTCTCAGGTCTTTCATCAGCAGATATGGGTCCATTCCCTCAGGGCCATCTACGGAATAAACCATAAACGGCTTTATAGATGCGCCGCCTTGCGGAGGCTCGGCTCCAAGCCCGTCTCCAGGGACCGCATCCGACAGACCTGTAACGGCACATACAGTACCGGCAGATGCTGAGTCAGCCGGCACGCTGCGGCTTCCTGAGAACAGCATTATGCGGTTTATCTTCTCTTCACTGCTTTCTTCACCGGATGCTTTTCTGACCTTCACCCGGTCTTTTACCTTAAGCTCTCCGCCTGTTACTTTTATAAAGCACAGCCTCTCTCCGTCATCAGAGGCAGCTGTTTTATATATCCTCGCTCCGAACTCGTCTCCGTACTCAGGCTGTTCCGTATACCTGCCAAGCACCTCTGTCAGCTCGCTGACGCCCTCCATCTTAAGAGCAGAACCAAACATGCAAGGAATAATATCGCCCTTCAGCACCGCATCGGCTATCTGCCTGTCATCAGGCATCTCTCCCTCCAGAACCAGCTCAGCAAGCTCCGGCGAATACAGGGTGACATCGTCTGTGAATCCTTCTGTCCTTTCGCCTGCACCGCTGAAGTCCACCAGTCCGGCGTTCAGATCATCCGCAAGCTCAGCCAGGATCTCTTCTTTCTTCCTGACTGCTATATCCATCTTATTTACAAATACAAATACCGGGATTCCTCTCTCCTTAAGCAGTTTGTAAAGGGTTTTAGTATGTGCCTGAACGCCTTCTGATCCGCTTATAACCAGAAGAGCATAGTCTATTACAGAAAGAGATCTCTCCATCTCGGCAGCGAAATCAACATGCCCCGGGGTATCTATCAGTGTTACCTCAGTATCCTCCCCATCTGTACCTTTTATGGTAAAGCGGGCCTGCCTTGAGAAGATCGTGATTCCCCTGTTTCTTTCTATTGGGTCGTCATCCATAAAGGCGTTTCCGTGATCTACTCTTCCTGGTTTTCTTATCTCTCCCGTCAGATACAGCAAAGCCTCCGACAAAGTAGTCTTGCCGGCATCTACGTGCGCGAGTATTCCTAATGTTATTTTCTTTTCATTCATGGACGCTCCGTGAGATTTTGCTTGTGATGTACCTGTTTGTGGTGTAAATTTGGAAAAGATTATCATATATATTACATCGGAAGTATTCTTTTTTCTACAGAATGCTTCTGATTAGAAGTTTACTCTTTAAATCATTCTTTTTTTGACGAGGCAAAAGCATTGAGAATCTTAGTAATCGGCACCGGAAAGGTCGGCAGCCTTCTTATAGAGCAACTGGCTCAGGAAGGTCATCAGATAGTTGCAATAGATCAGGACGAAAAAACCCTGATGGACGTCCAGAACAGTCTTGACGTGCTGTGCTTCTCAGGCAACGCAGTAGACAGGTCCGTGCTCACCGAAGCCGGTGTCAGCTTTGCGGACCTGGTTATAGCAGCTACAGACAGCGACGAAGTCAACATGCTGTGCTGCCTTCTGGCCAGGAAGCTCGGAGCGTCCCATACAATAGCCCGCGTGCGCAAGCACGAGCTTGCAGACGAGATTGGCCTGTTTTCAGAGGACATGGGGCTTTCAATGACAATAAACCCTGAGCTCTATGCCGCTCAGGAGATCTTTTCACTTCTCCGTTTCACAGGGCTTATGTCTGTTGAGGCATTCGGTCACGGACTCTTTGAGATGATTGAGTTCCGCCTTGCCGAGGATGGTCCGGCGACTTCCATGCCACTTAAGGAGCTCGCCACAAAGTACAAATCCAAAGCTCTTGTCTGCGCCATCCGCAGAAACGGCACAACTATCATACCTGACGGAAGTGTTACGCTTATGAAGCATGATTACATCTGCTTCGCAGCCGAGCCAAACGAGGCTGAGCACTTCCTTAAGCTATGCGGTATCAGGAGACGCGTCCCTAAGCATGTGATCATCATTGGCGCCGGGCAGATAACTTACTACCTTGTGCGTCTGATGCGCCAGGCCGGAATGCAGCCGGTGGTTATAGAAAACAATCCTGCAAAAGCAGAAGCATTCAACCAGTCCACACCAGATGTTCTGGTTATCAATGCCGACGGCACAAACCGCGACATGCTCGATGAGGAAGGTCTCGGAAATACAGATGCATTCGTTACACTCACCGGAACAGACGAGATCAACCTTCTGATGGGAATGTACGCACAGCGCGAAGGAGTTCCTAAGGTCGTTACCAAGATCTCAAGGAGCAGAATGCTTGATCTTGTAGACATCTCCCATACAGGAAGCATAGTATGCCCCCGCGACATTGTAGCAGAGCGCGTCATAGGATACGTGCGCGCAAGGGACAGCGCAGGCAACATAAACGTTGAGACCGTTTACCGCATAGCTGATGACACAGCTGAAGCTCTTGAGTTCAAAGTAAACGAAGGTCATAAAAAACTGACGGGCATCCCTCTCCGCGACCTCAGCATAAGAGAAGGAGTTCTGTTCTGCTCAATAATCCGCAACGGCAAAGTTATAATACCTCGCGGCAGCGACACCATTGAACAGGGCGACCGTGTTGTAATAGCAACTACACTTAAGCAGATGACGGATCTTTCCATGATCCTTAAATAATTAATGAAAACTAAAGCAGTAATACATACAGTCGGATTAATAATGCTCATAGAAGCCTGCCTTCTGATAATCCCCGCAATTGTGGGACTGATCTATCACGAACAGGCTTCTGTTTACGCGTTCCTTATAGCCGCATTCGCAACGGCCGCAGCAGGCGGGGCTCTGAGCCTTGTTAAGCCGGGCAAGAGCAATATTTACGCGAGGGAAGGCTACGCTATTGTAGGCCTCTCGTGGATAATGCTCAGTCTTTTCGGATGCCTTCCATTTGTAATCAGCAGACAGATCCCTGACTTTATTGACGCATTCTTTGAGACGGTCTCAGGCTTCACAACTACAGGATCAAGCATCCTTACAGATATAGAATCGCTGGACAACGCAATGCTGTTCTGGAGAAGCTTCACCCATTGGATAGGCGGCATGGGCATTCTCGTTTTCGGTATGATCATCATTCCACTGGGTGGCAAGCGCAGTATGCACCTTCTGAGAGCAGAGTCTCCTGGCCCATCGTCCGGCAAGCTCGTGCCTAAAATGAGAGATACGGCTACAATCCTTTACGGAATCTATATCGCTCTCTCAGTGAGCCTTCTTGTTTTTCTGCTCGCGGGAGGCATGCCTCTTTTTGACAGCCTCATCAATGTGTTCGGAACTGCAGGAACGGGCGGTTTCTCCAATCACGCAGCCAGTATAGCTTATTACGACAACGAGTACTTCGATGTTGTGATAGGAGTATTCATGCTGCTGTTCGGAATCAACTTCAACCTCTACTTTATGCTGCTCCTTAAGCGCTTCAAGGCATCACTCGGCAATGAGGAACTGCACTGGTATCTTGGCATAGTCGCATTCGCAGTGATCACTATTGCGGCAAATATAAACAGCCTGTACGGATCCTTCCACCAGGCTGTTCGTCATTCATTCTTTCAGGTTGCATCAGTCATCACTACCACTGGTTTCGCTACCGTAGATTTTGATCAGTGGCCTCAGTACTCGAGGACCCTGCTTGTTCTGCTGATGTTTGTTGGCGCCTGCGCCGGAAGTACGGGCGGCGGACTTAAAGTCTCAAGAGTGATACTCCTGTTCCGCGCCGTCACCAGAGGAATGCGCCGTATGATCCATTCCAGGTCAGTTGAAAGCATCCGCTTCGGCGGTCATATCGTAGAAGAAGAGACCATAAGCACCTGCCTCGTTTATCTGGCCATTTATTGCGTGACCATGCTGGCAAGTATTCTTCTGGTCTCTGTAGATAACTTCACGTTCGAAGCTAATGTCACTGCTGTCATATCCTGCGTAAACAACATAGGTCCGGGACTCGGAATGGTTGGTCCGGCAGGCAGCTTTGCATCATACTCCGTACTCTCAAAGCTGGTGCTGTCGTTTGACATGCTTGCAGGGAGGCTGGAGTTATTCCCGGTTCTTCTGCTCTTTGCGCCTTCAACCTGGAGACGCTGAATCACAAACTGCTGAGCTGCTTCACTATCTCTCCTATCAGGTTCCACGCTCTGTCGTGATAGGCTTTCTGAGCATCGGTCAGTTCGTCGTATCCGCAGATCATAGGATTCTCGCGCTTTGCAACGTTCTTGATTTTACCGTATTTCCAGTTGTAATAAGCATAAAAGCGCACCCAGCGGGCATGTTCGACTCTTCTGAACATATCGACCTTCGCCGGGTCTTTTTTTGCCTCGTAAAGTGCAGCATAAGCTGCGTGGATCGTATCGTAGTTGATCTCCGAGATACTGTCGTCGTTTAGAAGCATTCTGATCTTAACCATAAGATGGTCAGCGGTGGCGATCTTTGACTGCTTAAGCCGCTCGCTCAGTTCATCCCAGTCCAGGCTATCCTTAACACTTCTGCGGTACAGATCGTTCAGCAACCTTGCCGCATCGTTCAGCCTGGTGCGGACTATCTGGTTTACAGTGTAAATCTGCTCATTTGTGCCAAAGTACTCCACGCCCGGTGCAACACGGCTGCTCCTGAGATGGATCCTTCCTTTATGCTCATAGAAGCGCTGAATCTGCCAGTTGATATCCCAGCCTTTGTCCTCATGGTCATCACATATTATGATACGGTCTGCGTTTTTTATCAGATCATGCGCGGTCTCCCAGTCCTCTTCATGGAAGAATATGCTGTCCTTTCCAGGGCATCTCTCGTTTATTCCCATTGCCGCGTCAAGCTGCACATGTATATTTCTGAAGCGGCTGCTGTCACCGAAAATATGATAGGAAATATCAAAGTCTGAGTCGCTTATGTTCATGAGTATAGCGCGCTCAAGCAGGGCTGTTCCGTAATTCCCGAATCCGATGATCACAACTATGTCTTCATCCCTGCCGAGAGGATTCTCCCTCCAGTAGCTTCTGGCGCAGCAGTCATAGCTATGGAAAAAGTTGATGTTCCCCGACATCCTCTCGCGGCCGCTCGTGGTACGCGCGTATACATCGGCATTGAGCTCGTGAACATCTTTTGCCTTGAGATCCCTGCCTATGCCATCCTCTTCGAGGAAGAACAGCTTGCATCTCTGCCCCACTCCCTTTTTATGAGCCACGATCCTTGCAGGAGAAACATTTATAAAGAAACACGGATAGTCAGGCTTTTCTGCCTCCATCTCCCTGTTAACGGCAAATATTACAACCCCGTATGGGTCCTCACGCAGAACGTCTCTGGCAAGAACATCTGATTCTGAAGTGAACTCCGCAAAATAATACCAGTTGCTTCGCCTCCTCAGCCCCAGCTTCAGCATAGGAAGTCCTTCGCTTGTAATCACAGATACAACGGATCCGAACAGCGCAACCAGCACTCCCATGGACATCAGCAGGAATACTGTTCCTATCACATGGCCTGCCAGTGTTACCGGTGTCAGGTCTCCGTATCCTACAGTGGAAAGAGTTACAAGCGAATACCAGAGAGCATCACCGAATGTATGTATGTGTGACCCGGGCTGATCCTTCTCAATCAGAGTGAGTGCGGTAAGCAGGGCAACATAAAACAGAAGGAACAGCAGGACAGCCTTTAAGTATTGTTGTCTCGTTTTATTCTTCACAGCGTGCCTCCTTACCCATTCGGGCGGTTAAAGGTCAGATATTACCGTATTCATCCACTTCTTTGAAAGATAACGTTTTGCGAGAATAAAGCCTTTGAGCACCATCTCCGCTCTTGTCACCAGCAGAGCAAGATGTATAGGCAGATGCCATACGAGAGCAGCTATGAATGCAAGAGGCACTGCAAAGAGCCATACGCATCCGCTCTCGGCTATCATTGCAAACCTGGTATCTCCGCCTGCTCTCAGTATTCCGGATATCTGTACTCCGTTGAAAAGATCGCCGAACATGGTAGCTCCGAACACCATGAGGGTATATGCTGTATATTTTTTACCTGCGTCTGACAGGTTGAAAAGGTTCGACAATGGAGTTGACAGTAACACGGTTATCGCTCCAACTACTATTCCTACCAGAAAACATGCCTTAATAATATGTACCGAGAGTTTCCAGGTGTATTCTTTATCCCCTTCTCCGAGCTTTTCCCCTATAAGTATCAGAGCTGCGTCTCCGAGACTGAACGCGGCAAAATTGAAGATGTTGAATATCGTGTTTGCCGCCTGATAAGCCGCGTACGCCGTAGTGCTTATGCGGCTGAAGGCTGCGACATACATAGTCTGTCCGAAGCCCCAGAGAAACTCGTTCATAGTTGTAGGTGTGGCATTCTTTATTACCCTTTTCATAAGCTCCGGGTTCCATCCGAAGTAGCTTGTTATGCTGCCTCCGAATTTATTGCTCTTCCGGAACGCGAAGTATGAGTTCATTACAACTTCGATGATTCTGGATGAAAGCGTGCCTATTGCAGCGCCTGCTACTCCCATCTTTGGGAATCCGAATTTTCCGAATATGAGAACATAATTGATCGTAATATTCGCAAAGAATATCACTGTGCTTATGACCATAGGTATCTTCACCTGCTGCGTGGATTTGAACGCCATCTCCAGAGGAGTTGATACTGCCACCAGCATGAATGAGAAGCTGTTGATCCTTACATACTGCGCAGCAAGCGCTTTTACAGCCGGATCTTCAGTATAAATAGAAAGGAGCCCGTTCGTGAAGCAGTTGGTCAGCAGGAAATACAGTGCTCCGAGCACGGCAAGCAGTGTGAAATCAAAGCCTATCACCTTGCGGATATTCGCCATGTCTCTTGTGCCGTAGAACTGAGCCATGAAGGTTGCGGAACCGCTCAGTATCCCGAACAATATGAGATAGTGCACCATAAACAGCTGGGAAGCGACACCGACTGCTGCCAGTTCGGTCTCTCCAAGAAATCCCACCATGATGTTGTCTACCATGGTGAGCGTTGCCGACACGATCCCCTGGATAGCAATCGGCGTAGCTATCTTTATTAGTTTTTTGTTAAGTTGCTTTTTGTTGATTTCCATACCGATGTTTACTGTGGCGCGTCCGCCACAGATATATTATTATATATTATAGTGAATTATAACTACCGGAGGTGTTTTTTTATGTCAAACATTACACTTGATGAAGCCCGTGAGCAGCTGATGGCACTGCAGCGCAAGATGGCTGCTTATGACCATGCCATGGGCATCATTTATTATGACGGATGCACTACTGCTCCATCGGGAACCGCCGACAACAGAGCAATGTCTATGTCTGTCTTTTCAGAAGAAGTATATAAACTGGGAACATCGGATGAGACAGTCGCTCTTCTCGAGTTCCTTGATTCAAATAAAGAAGAGCTCAGCAGAGAAGAGCAGCGCATGGTATACCTTCTCCTCAAGGATAACCGTGAGATGAAGAAGATCCCAATGGATGAATTCATCGCTTATCAGGAGCTCATGGTAAAAGCTGAGGATGTATGGCAGAAGGCAAAAGACGCGTCTGACTTCGACATGTTCAGTCCTTACCTTGAAAAGCTCTTCGACTATAAGAAAAAATTCGCAGGCTACATCCATCCGGAGATGGATCCGTATGACCACTGCCTCAACGAGTACGAAGAAGGTCTCAATATGGAGTCCTGTGACAGGTTCTTCGGAAAGCTTCGCGAAGGCATAGTTCCGCTTCTGAAGCGCGTCTCCGAAGCGCCACAGATAGATGACAGCTTAAGGCGCGGATACTTCCCTGAAGCAAAGCAGGAGGAGCTTTCATACTATCTGATGAAGCTGATCGGACTCGATCTCGATCATGTAGGCCTCTCAACTACAGAGCATCCGTTTACTACAAGTCTCGGCTCTCATCACGACGAGCGTATTACCACACATTATTTTGAGGACGATTTCGCCTACTCCATGTACAGCGTAGTGCACGAAGGCGGACACGCTCTTTACGACACCGGTTCGGCAGATGAGCTCGCATATACCGTGATCGACGGCGGAGTCTCCATGAGCATTCACGAAAGCCAGAGCAGATTCTACGAGAACATCATAGGCAGGAGCAGAGCGTTCTGCCGCCAGGTGTTCCCTGAGCTCGAGCGCCTGTTCCCTGAGCATATGCAGGGACACGACGCCGAAGAGTTCTACCGTGCCGTCAACAAGGCTCAGCCTTCGCTCATCAGAACGGAAGCCGACGAGCTTACATATTCACTTCATGTAATGATCCGTTATGAACTCGAGAAGCGCATAATGCACAACGAGCTCGAGGTAAAGGATCTGCCGGCGGAATGGAACCGCATGTACAGGGAGTACCTCGGCATAGACGTACCGGATGACAAGCAGGGCGTTCTTCAGGACAGCCACTGGTCGAGCGGACTCTTTGGCTACTTCCCTTCCTATGCCCTCGGAAACGCCTACGGGGCTCAGTTCCTGGCTAAAATGCGCGAAACAGTCGATGTTGATGCATGCATAGAGAGCGGAGACTTCGGACCTGTCAATGACTGGAACCGCGAGCATATATGGAAATACGGAGGCACATTTACACCTGCTGAACTCCTCAGCCGCGTTCTCGAAGCGGAATTTGATCCGGCATACTATATCGATTATCTTGAGAAGAAATACACTGAATTATACGGTCTTTAAAAACAAGAAGGGAGTAAAGTTATGAGAGATCTTACACTCGGCGGCACAGGTATCACCGTTCCTCAGAATGCTTTTGGCGCACTTCCTATCCAGAGGCGCAGCACAGAGGATGCCGTCAGAATACTGCGCAGAGCCTATGAAGGCGGCATGCGTTACTTTGACACGGCAAGAGCATATTCTGACAGTGAGACCAAGCTCGGTATCGCATTTGAAGGCATGCGCGACAAAGTCTACATTGCCACCAAAACAGCAGCCACTACCGGAGACAAGGTAAAAGAAGATCTTGAAACCTCACTCCACGAACTTCGCACCGACTACATTGATGTTTACCAGCTTCATATGGTAAGCCGTGTATACGCACCGGGAGACGGCACAGGAGTCTATGAAGCTCTGCTCGAAGCTAAGGAAAGCGGAAAGATCCGCCACATAGGAGTCACCGCTCACAAGATAGGTGTTGCTTTCGATCTGGTCGATTCAGGTCTGTATGAGACACTTCAGTTCCCTTTCAGCTACCTTTCAGATCCTAAGGACTTTGAGCTTGCTAAGCGCTGCCATGAAAAAGGGATGGGCTTCATTGCAATGAAGAGCCTTGCAGGAGGACTTATAACCAGATCTGACGTAGCAATGGCATTCCTGGCTGACTACCCTTACGTTCTGCCGATCTGGGGTGTTCAGAAAGAGAGTGAACTCGAGGAGTGGCTGTCATACATGGATAACACTCCTGCTTTCACCGATGAGATGCGCGAATACATTGAGTCAGAGAAGAAGGAGCTTGCGGGAGACTTCTGCAGAGGCTGCGGGTACTGCCTTGACACCTGCCCTATGGGTATTGCGATCAACCAGTGCGCAAGAATGTCTCTGATGCTCAGACGTGCTCCTTCCAGCGCATGGCTGAATGAGCATTGGCAGGAGGAGATGAAAAAGACCGAGACCTGCATAGGATGCGGACAGTGCACGGCACATTGCCCTTATGAGCTCGATACTCCAAACCTGCTCAAGAAGAATTACGAGGATTACAAGAAGGTTCTCGCCGGAGAGGTCAAAGTAGATTAATGCTTGACAGTAATTATTTTATCATCAA
>ODAI013974416.1_pt1 | contig 20799 bp, 20 predicted proteins | sample 1539321 | NCBI WGS metagenome assembly ODAI01 (sample SAMN02144231, study PRJEB22623) | gut metagenome | biome: sheep rumen | host: Ovis aries | place: New Zealand
ATTGCACAGAGCATTTGATGATATGTTCGAGCATTTGGGGCAGGAAGTACAATTCCAGCCCCGAGGTGCTTCGCCTGTAAATATAATTGCTGTAGTGAAACAACCTGAAAATCCGTATGGATTGGGAGATTCTCAGATGGTAAATGAGGTCGCAGAGGTAACCACAAAATCGAGAAATATAACTCCAAAAATTGGCGATTTTATCGTAGTTGATAATCGAAAATATAAAATTTATGAAGAGCCTCTCTTAGATGCCTCAACTTATATGTGGAAATTTCGTGCGGTGCTGATGAAGGATAGATGATGCAACGAAATTATAAAAAGCAAATTGACGACATTTTAAAAACCATTCATGCGTTGCCGGGACAAGTTCAAAAAGCAACAATTTTGGCTCTTAACAGAACGGCTGAGTGGCTAAAGGGGCATGTTGCAAAAGAAATATCCCGCGAAAAACGGGTAAAATTGAAAATTATTCGCGACAGAATCCAATTATTGAGAGCGGACAAGAGATATATTCGCTCTCATTTAAAATGTCACCTTCAAGATATACCGGTAATGCAACTGGGGGGAGTGAGACAAAATGCTATTGGAACAATCGCTGGAGGCGTTTTGTACCCACATGCATTTATTGCAACTTTAGGAAATGCGCCTACTGCAGCGCAACGAAAAGCAGTGGGGAAGCCGAATATTTATCGAAGACTTACAAAAGACCGATTTCCCGTTAAGGTCGTAAGACTTTCTATTTATGAAATAACTTCAAAACTTGTTAGAGATTTATTAGGAAAGGAAGTAAAAGAAGTATTTCAAAAAAGATTTTTACATGAAATTACAAGAATAAGCGGAGCAATAACATGATTAGGAATTTGCTTTCTAACATTCAGCAACGAATTTCAGAAATTGCAGACATTGAAAGCTGCTATGTTTATCCGATTCCGCGCAGTGAAATGAATGCTCCGATGGTTTGCCTAGAAATTGCGAACTTTTCGACAGGTGATGATCCGGCAACTAGTGAACTCGCTTTGACTGTCAATATGGAGGCGCGCGTAGTTGTGGATTCGGCAGTCGATGACGCAGAAATTATCTGTCAGACGCTGGCTTGCAATGTTGCCAATGCGATCCACTTGAATTCCTTTGGCTGCGCAGTATCTCCAGGGGAGGTTACTGGGATTTCTCGAGATTCTTTTAAGCCGGAGTTTGATGCCTATATTTGCTGGCTTGTTGAATGGTCTCATCAGTTTCATTTGGGGCAATCTGTATGGTTGGAATCCGGGGCAACACCGCACTTGCTACATATAAATAATGAGGCTGTTAATGGATAACAGTTTTGCATTCTCAGAGGTTGTAAGAAAATTGGCCAACATAATCAGGCTGGGCAAGATTATTGAAATCGATAAAGATCAGGTTAGAGTAGAAATTGGTCGAGCAAAAACAGGCTGGCTGCCTATTGTCTCTACGGCAGGGAATGTTTCCTGTTGGATTCCAATTACTGTCGGAGAGCAAGTTGCTGTTTTTTTCCCTTACGGAGAGTCTGCTCAGGGGTTTGTGTTGCGAGCAATCCATTATAATGAGTATAAAATACCGAAAAACACTCAAAATGTTGAGGTAAAAACGCCTTTTTTAATCAAAATCAAAGGGGAAAACGGACTTAACAGTGAATTTGACAAAAATTTCTCTGTTAAAGTAGGTTCAGCAACGATAAATTTAGGAGAAAATTCGATACAAATAAAAAACGGCAGCAGCACAATTTCGTTGTCGGACAATTCGATCACGTTACAGGCGGGCAGCAGTTCTGTAACAATAGGCGGAAGCATTTCGCTAACTAACGGAGGTTCGTCAATTGATATCGGAAGTATGCTTATTTCTCTGGTTTCGGGAGATATCACAACGAGTCCGCCTATGTGCAAGTGCAACGGAGGGGTGTAATGAAAAAAATACCTAGCGGAGCAAAACAATTGCGATCGGAGGCTCTCCGATGCAAGGGATGAGTAAACAAAATGGCGGATATTTAAATGATGTGGAACATTTAAAACAATCTATTGTTGATATTCTTACTACTCCGATTGGTTCGAGAGTAGTTTGCAGAGATTACGGCTCGGCGTTATTTCAACTAGTTGATCGACCTGTTAACAGGGAATTGTTTCCAAAAATTTATGCAGCTGTTGCAGATGCGCTTGATAAATGGGAGCCGCGTTTTAAAGTCGAAAAAATTGCGATTAACTCAATAAAAGAAGGTCATATAACTTTATCTTTAATCGGAAAATATCTTGTTACTGAACAGAAAATTGCTTTGGAGGACCTAGTAATATGAACTTATCAGATCTTGTAACGCCTCAAATTATAGAAGAATTAAGTTTAAACGAAATTCTTGAAGAAATGAGAATGAAGTTTGTTGATATTGCTCCTGAATTTACGGCATATCTCGAAAGTGACCCATTGATCAAATTGATGGAGGTTGCAGCGTATAGAGAACTGCTTTTACGTCAAAGAATTAACCAAGCAGCTAAAGCAAATTTGTTGGCGTTTGCAACAGAAAGCGATTTGGATAACCTTGCGTCCTTTTACGGAATTATTCGAAAGGAAAATGAATCAGATGAAGAATTAAGAAGTAGGACTCAGGCAAAAATTGAGGGTTGGTCGACAGCGGGAAGTCAGGCTGCTTATAAATTTCACGCTTTAAACTCGGATACAAGAGTAAAAGAGGCTAATGCCGATTCTCCGGAGCCAGGTTTGGTTCGTATTACGATTCTGTCTAAAGAAAATAATGGAATAGTGTCTGATGATTTGCTCGAAGCTGTAAATGATTACATGCAACGAGAAGATATACGTATGCTAACTGATACAGTTCAAGTAGTACCCTGCTCTTTGATAGACATTGATGTTCGAGCAAAAATAACTTTGATGTCCAGTACTCCAATAGAATTTTTGAACACAATAAAAACATCATTTAGAACCGCTTTTGATAAAATCGCAGGACTTGGAGTTAGTATTTCGCGATCATGGATAATCTCAAATTTGTTTCTTGACGGGGTCCAAGATGTAGAGCTTTTCTCGCCATTGGCTGATGTTGATGTTTCAGAAACTGCCAGCGCAAGATTGATTAACATGGAGTTGACCGTATGAACTCATTACTCCCTTATAATGCAACAAAATTAGAAAAAACTATTGAGCAAGCAATTAAATACAATATTGATACTTCTGTTTTAAACGGATTTAAATTCAAAACCACTGGAGATAACATTAACCTGGCTCTGTCTTGGGAATATTCGTTATCTCAAATTAATATAGATGACTTTCGAACCAGAGTAATTGAAGGATTGAAGTTTCACCGATTACAAGGAACGCCGTACTCTTTAAAACTGGCTTTTTCTTGGTATGGATTTAATAATATTAGAATTGAGGAAGAAGTCCCCGGAGAGCATTTTGCCGAATTTCAGGTTGGTGTTGAAGAAATACCAAATAATCTGGATATAAAAAAGATAGTTGAAGTTTCGAGACTTGCTGCGCCACTGAGGTCTAGACTCAGTAGAATGTATAATGATTTATATGACGTTCGTCGATTTGTTTTGGATGAATCCAGTTGGGGAGATTTGCTTTCAGATCATTCAGGGAATCAACTTTACGAAGGATCGCCTAAATTTTCTTTCGGGCGAGTAAATAATTTTGGAGTAACAGCAACTCAGCCTACTTTTGAATGCTACATTATCAGAGTGCATTATGCTTTCGCTGAAAATGTGGACACATATAAACTTGACTGGACAGTTCTTGGGGAAACCGATATCGGAATCCCTAACCATGACATGTCTAGACAGGTGTATCGTTTTATGTTTAATACTAACTTCGTTTTTGAAGGAAATAGTGAAGTTTTTAAATCGCGGAAAGTTGCAAGAGCTTTGCCTGTATTATCTGACGATGCTGTATTAGGTGATATTAATACTTGTTTTTCTTGTGGCTATGAGACAGTTGATGTGGAGCCGTTTATATTGTCTTATAGCTATCTATCAGGACATCCTGTAACAAAAAATCAAGTCCTGGTTTCTTGTCGAGAATTTAGAAGTCATACATCTTTTATGATAAAAGACTCGGATTATGCTGCAATTCGCGGATACAAAACTAATATCACGTACTTCATGTGTCAACACAACTGTACGACCAAATCATACGGTCAGAAATACAGATTTAGTTCAGCGATCTATGAAGGCAACAATATTTGGCATGATCACAAGCATTTTGATCTTCCTTGGAATGATCAGAAAAATTGTTTAGGAAGAATTTTATAAATTTTTTCAAAAAAAATACATATTACGCCGAATTTTATCAAAAAAACGGCATATATAACTATAGAGAGATAGTGAGATTTTTTATGGCGATATTAACGACATCCGGGCGAGTAGGAATAGCCCGAAGCATGAAAGAGCAAAAAGTATTTTTGGCGTGGGGAACAGGAGATTCGACTTGGGGAACTGTACCACCAACTGAAGGACTTTTGGAATCGACTCAATTGGTTCACGAGGTGGGACGAAGATTATGTGAAAGTGTGGAGTTTTGTGTGCCTGATGAACAGGGAACTATCATTACTCCGACAGGGCGTTTTACACATTCAGATGTTCCGACTAACAACTTACATTTTGAAGTTTTGTTTGATTTTGATGATGCCGAGGGACAAGAAATTCGAGAGTTTGGGTTGTTTGCAAATACCGTTTTGATAGACGGGCTTCCTGAGGGACAGAAATATTTTTTGCCGAACGAAATACAGGACATCGGTTCGCTCCTTGTCGTTGAGAGGGTCGCTCCAATTTATCGCCAGGCGATGACGCGTGAACAAGAAAATTTCGTGGTTTCATTCTAGGAGAAGGAAATGGCTATATTAGATAAGTATTACAATAGATTTGACCCATCAAAAAAATATACAAAAACGATGTTCCTTGCGAATAGAGGATTACAGTCGGCGGAATTAAATGAAGTTCAGGATTTTTCAATTCATGCAATCAAAGAAGTCAGTGATGCAATTTTTAAAAGTGGGGATGTTATCAGTGGCTGCACTTGCGTTGTCGATGCTGAAACTGGCTCTGTAACCGTTGAAGCAGGAAAAATTTATTTAAACGGATTGGTTCGAGAAATTCATGAAGGAAATTTGCAAATTCCTACAGATGTATCCGTAAAAATTGGTGTCTATTTTAAGGAGCAAATAATAACTGAGTTGGAAGATCCGACGTTACGCGACCCGGCGGTTGGAACCCGGAACTTTCAAGAAGTTGGAGCAATAAGGACTCAATATGTTTTGACTTGGGGATACCAACTTGCAGAAACATCTAATGAAGATTCAGAATTAGGAGAATTTTATGCAATATACAATGTCGAGAATGGCGTTTTGGTTCAAAAAGCTCTCGCTCCGCAGATGGATTCAGTGAGTACGGCTCTTGCTAGATATGATAACGAAAGCAATGGCTCATATGTGGTCAACGGAATGGAAGTTACTTGTCTTTCGGCTGATTCTACTGAACAGATCTTTTCAATAAATGAAGGGAAAGCTCACGTTAATGGGCAGGAAGTTGCCCTGTCATACTCATTACGCTCAGTATTTCAAAACGACTGCGATATTCAAACTATAGAATCTGACCCGTATGCTTTTGCGCCAGATGCTCTTGGCAACATGACAATCAATTTGAATTATGCTCCAATTGCACAAATTAACACTGTTGATATAACGGCGGAAAGGACAGTGACACTGACCCACGGAAATTACTCAGGCGTACTTGATCCAATTCCGTCGACCGCTGTTTTGGACATTATGAGAATCAAGCAGGGAAGCACGATTTATGTGAAAGGCACTGACTACAAACTTACTTCAGGACAAGTAGACTGGTCATTGTCGGGAGCAGAACCAGCGCCAGGTAGTTCTTATGAAATTACTTATCGTCACAGGACGCAAGTGACACCAACAAATATCACCGACACCAGTATTGATATTTCAGGTGCGGTGGATGGATCTATGGTTTTGGTTTCTTATGCCTGGAAGATGCCTCGATACGACTTAATTACGATCGACGCGGAAGGAATAGTTCGACGAGTAAAGGGGCTTGCTCATCCATGGTCGCCTGCTGTACCAAAAGCTCCGAGTGGACAATTAATTTTAGCGAAGATTTATCAAACCTGGGGAAGTGATTCTATGCCAGCGGTTACAAATAATTCCGTAAGAGTCACCACAATGGCTGATATTGAGTCTATGAAATCGATGATTAATGATCTGTATTATTTAGTAGCTCAGCAGAATTTGAAGATTGATGCCAACGCCAGCGATCCGTCAACTAAGAAAGGTGTTTTTGTCGATCCGTTTTATGACGACGATATGAGAGATCAAGGAATCGAACAAACGGGTGCGATTATAAATGAAAGCTTGCAGTTGCCGGTTTCCATAACAGTATTGGACTTCATGAAAGACGGAGATCTGACGCTGCCGTATAAACTTGAGCCGATAATATCCCAGGAAACACGAACAGGATATATGAAAGTCAACCCATATAATGCGTTTGATCCGATACCGGCAGATGTCACTTTGAAGGTGAATATTGATAACTGGACAGAGGTTGATACTCAGTGGCTCAGCCCGACTACACAATATTATTATAATTACAATAATTGGGGGTGGGAACATGTTTATAATACAAGTACTGCAAACACTTTAGTTTCTTCAAAAACCACAAACAAACAATTTATGAGACGAGCAACTCAGAAATTTACGGTTGAAGGTTTGAAGCCGGGCGAAAAAGTATCGAAGATATTATTTAACGGCGTTGATATCACAAGTACTAATACAGGAGCATAATAATGGCGGAAGCATCAACAACTCAAAACGGTACATTTACAGTACCAGCAAAACAGCCGACGGGAACAGCGACACTTCAGATTATCGGAGATCAGGGAAGTACGGGATCTGCGACTTATACCGCTTCTCACTCGGTGACCACAGAATCACGGCGAGTAGTTACGACAGTGAGCAGATATTATGATCCTTTAGCAGAGACTTTTTCGCTTACCGAGGGACGTTATATCGGTGGAATCGATTTGTGGTTTACGGCAAAAGGAAGTTCAAGAGTAACGGTGCAAATTCGTGATACAACGGTAGGATATCCGAACAAAAATGTTATCGCCCAAGCAACCCTGTATCCAAGCAGTATTTATACAAATGGAAATGCTACAAGATTTACGTTCAAACCAATCTGGCTGGAATCAGACACTGAATACGCGATAGTAGTTTTATGCGACGATTCGAAAGCGGCGGTGGCGATAAGTGAATTAGGGCAATATGACTCGGTGCATCGGAAATATATAACGAAACAGCCGTATCAAACAGGAGCCTTACTTTCATCCTCCAACGCCAGCACATGGACGGCACATCAAAGTATGGATCTTACATTTAGGCTGTTGGCTTGCAAGTTCACGGAAAATAATTTCGAAGTTAATTTGGGAGAATTTGAAGCGGATGAGCATACTGATCTGCTGATTTTGGGACAGGTAGAAAGAGTTTCAACGGATGCTGATGTTGAATTTGTTGTAACGGATTCCACCGGAAAAGAAAATGTTATCACAGAAGATTCCGCGGTATCACTGCAAGAGGTGATCTCGGATACCGGTACTTTAAAAGTGAGGCTGAAAGGAACAGACAAGCATTCCCCATTAATCTATAAGGGAGTGCAATTACTGCTGGGGAAGGTTGCACAGACAGCGGACTATGTAACCAGAGCAATTGCGGCAGGAACTAATACAACTGTTCGAGTAATTTACGACAGCTACACTCCGGGAAATTCCAGTGTAAAAGTTTATTATCAACAACCGGATACTACATGGACATTAATTCCATTGACCGATGCGACACCGATAGGAAATGGAGTCGAGGAACACGTGCATGTTTTGACCAACTACAATCAGGCAACGGTAAAAATCAAACTCGTGCTTGAAGGAAATGTGATGTATCGACCATATGTTAAACATTTGAAGGTAACAACTGTATAGGTGCTGAATGATAGATAATCGCACAACCAACAAGAATTATCCGTTACCACATCCGAGCAATATTGCAAGTCAGGATGTAGAGCGGATAGCCAATGCGATTTCGATGATTGATACGGATGTTGCAGAGAGTTCGGCTTCGATAACTGAGATGAATTCTACGGTTGAAAGTCTAAACGCGCGGGCACTCAAAATACCGGGCGAGCTGGTTGGTGAAATGGATACCGAACTAAAGGATTTACAACCGCGCCGGTACGTTGTCGTTAACGAAGATGCCAGCGGGTTTTCCTCAGTTGAAGGCGGAGGCGGTGAAGGCGGAAAAAAAGGCGAAGTTCTTGTAAAAAGAAGCGACGCGAACTTTGATACAACCTGGCTTGATCCGCGCGCGATTCTGAAAAAAGCTCCGACAGTAAAAGAAACGACTGCAGATATTCATCTTTCGAATAATTGTACGATAATTTTAGAAGATGCTGTTGAAAATGAGACTGATGATGTTCCACGTCAAGGCTTAACTCAGAGGCAAGTCAATTCGGATACTTTAGCAGATTCGACCTGTTCTTACGTGTTGTGCGACACTATTGACGACACCGCTGAAGATAATTCAGATATTGCAACTACCGAAAAATTTGGCAGGGTTAAAATTGGTTCGGGAATTACTGTGAATAACGGCGAGATTTCAGTACCGATTATCGGAGTCGCAACTGAAAACGATTTCGGAATGGTAAAAATCGGAGATGGGCTTGCGGTGACTGACGGAGTTGTTTCTGCACAAACATATCCACATGCTGATCATGAGAATTTTGGAACTATCAAACCAAGCGCAGATTTCAATTTTGATTCAAACGGTGCGCTAAAATTAGCCAACAAAAACGAGGATATTATTTATCAAAAAGCGACAAAAAATGTAGTTGATAACGGAGTAATAAGAATTATTCCGACATGTGCTTACTACAGGGCGTTTGTTGACACTGACACTTTGTTTAGTTTTGATTTGAGTGGTTTTACTCCGAAAGCGGATTTTTCATTCGATTTGGAAATTATTGCAAATGCTGCTTTTGTTATCAACTTTGGCTCAAGTGTTATTTGGGATTTGCCCTGCACAGGAGTTAATGCCGGTTCGACGATCATTCATTTCGATAAGTTGTTGGGCGAAACACAATTTCGAGGTTCATTAAAATCTGTTGGCACAAAAAGCGTACGATTGCTCACTCCCGACACAAACGCGGATATTACTGAAAACTACATTTGCGGACACAATGGAATTACAAATTTAAACGCGATAGCGTGTTTAAGCACTCGTGACAAAGGTTCCCGTTATAACTTTCAGAATCCGACGGAAGGAATCTGGTATATCGATTTCATGCGATCAACCTATGTGGATTATTTTGAATACGGAGATATCAATTCTCCTTTAACGGTAGAATATTTTTACATCGAAGGAAGCATCGACCGTAAAAATTGGAAAACTCTTCTTTTCCTTGAAAATACGACTCTGTCGACCAGCACATTAACCGAACACGGATACTTTAAACATTATCGCGTTCGTGCGCGAAATATGAATTTTAGTTATTTTCGGTGGTTTGGATTTGATGTTGATGATGATCTTTACGAACTTCAACGAGTCGTGCCGATTATGCAATCAGATTCGGCAAACGGATTTGAGCTAACGTCTTCAGGAACCAATGATGGCGCCCTATATAACTTGACGACTGATGAAACAGGCACTTATGCACATTTTGGTAGTAAATTGAACGGCGAATTTTGGGTAAAATATGAATTACCTGAGGCGCAATCGGTTGATATGATTGACTTGGCAGCTCGGACTGTAGACTGGTCAGACAGGATGTCGACTTGGTTTCGAATCGAGGGATCGAATGATGATGAAACTTGGACAACGATACTTGAGAGAGCATATTTAACGAGATGGTATAATGGGGAAAGTCGTCAATATTGGATAAATAGCAGCACAGCATATAAATACTATAGATTGCTTTCTTTAGAACAGCCGACATCCAATTTTTGTCTCAGCAGATTTCGTTTATACAAAAAAATCGATGGAGCTCGACCGAGAGGATTTGTACCGACACTTTCCTCAGCAACTCAAGGCGGATATGAAGTTACAGCAAGTTCAGATTGTGGAGCAGATCATTATCCATATATGGCGTTTGATGGAAATATATCGACAAGATGGGCGGCGTCAAGCGGAGCCGGTGCCTGGATTCAGATTAAATTTCCAACGGAAACGTTGTGTACTACCGCATGGCTAACATCTAGAAATGATGGATGGTATGTACAGGCACCAACCGATTTTAAAATTCTCGGTTCTGTTGATGGAGTAAATTTTGAAACGCTCAAAACCGTAACGGGACAAACCTGGAATCAGGGAGAGGAAAAGATTTTCGATTTTACCAACACTGTTCCGTATTTATATTATCGAGTTGAAGCTATCGCTGTTCAAAACGGAGGAAGTAATTTTGCTTTATCTAAATTAAATTTTGGAACACAACTGCGAGAATACAGAAGGGAGTTAAACACCTACCGCAAATTAACTCCGATAATGGCTGCGAATTCTCAGGATGGGTACGTTGTAACGGCAAGTGATACTTATTCCGGAGCAAGAGTTTATTATCCGTATTTGGCTTTCAATAATGTTGTATCAGATTCTGATTCATGGTCAACGAAAACTCAATCGGGCTGGATTCAAATTGAACTACCGACCGCAGACAAAGCCAATATATTCAAAATGTCAGGCGGATTCTCAAACGAAGAACCTGACTCGTTCATTCTTTATGGATCAAATGACGGAGAAACTTATACACAACTTCTGAATTCCGGCGCATTAACTTGGACTCACAACGAAACAAAAACTTGGGACTTAGAAAACGATACTGCTTATAGATTTTACAAGGTCGAAGCGGTAAATACAAAATCCGCATACATAACAATTTCTGAAATTCAATTGATTGAACACATAACCACGAGGGAATATTAATCATGGCAACAAAATTCACATTTCCAAAGTCACCGCAAATTGGAGACAGAATAGAAATCGTTTCAATATCCGAAAACAAACTACCAATTAACTTAGTCGGCAATTCGGAGGCGGGAAAGAATTTAGTTTTGGTTTTTCCTGATCAAACTTACTCAGGAACAGCCGACGGAGAAACAGCAATTGCGACGATTACAGAAAAGAACACGGTTTTCACATTTAAATGCGTAACGGCGAAATTAATTCATACTTGGTTGCTCGAAGGAACATGCCTTTACTCGAAGGTAAAGCAACTCGAAACCAGAATTGAATCGATTGAAACAGCAATAGCGGGAATGATTGAATGACAGCAACTCCGAACCGCAATTATTCATTGCCGAACAGACATCACGACGTAGTCGATGATATCAATAAATTGCGCACGACTTTCGGAGCGGTCGACGAAGATATTACCAGCATAGAAAACGCGGTGTCGGGATTGTCTGATGACGTTTCGGGCACTCAAGCGACCGTGATTCATACAGATTTCGCGCTGGAAAACACGGAGATTCAAAACATTGCGGCGAATCGCTATTTGGTGGTTAACCGAACTGGTGATGGATTCGAATGCTTGGACGGTGGCGGAGATGCCGGCGGAACAGTTGGGCAGTGTTCGGTAAAAAAATCAGATAAAAATTTTGATACGGCTTGGGGCGACATTCTGAATGTTTCGAAAAACGGCATGACGATTCAGGAAAATTCAGAAACAAGCGAATCGGGTGAAACACATATTTTTGTTGATGAAACGGAAATTGAAAATGAAAAACAGTTGCCGAAAGTCGAGCTTACAAATTGTCAGACCAAATCAAATTTTGAATCAAACAGTAATTCATCCGTAATTGTTTGCGACACCATCGAGGAAGTTAAGGAAGAAATCCAAACCGCGACAAATTTAAACTACGGATTTATAAAAGTCGGGAATGGATTAAATATCGATAACGGCACACTCTCTGCGCCTGTTTATTCAGTTGCGACGGTAGATGACTTTGGATTGATCAAAGCAGGTTCCGGGCTAAACAATAATGACGGAGTTATTTCGTACGACGCAATAAGTCCGGCAACGCTCTCAAGTTTCGGTGTTGTGAAGCTCGGAGAAAATCTGAAAATCAATACAAACGGAGAAATGGAGATCGATGAGATGGCGAACAGTGCTACAATTTACGATTTAGGAAATGTGAAGGTTTGTAACAACGGAATCGTTGATTTAGAAGAATCAACCTTGCGTTATCGTCTGTTTGTGACTGAAGATTTGGTGATTCAGTTTGCACTGGAATTCGAGCCTCGCGAGGATTTTTCATTTGTGCTGGAATTAGTTTCCGATGGAACTCATCTCGTGGCTTTCAATGAGAATTTAAATCCGAAGATGACCACGTTGCCGATCAATAGAGGAACAACGGAAATCAAGTTTACGAAAAAACTTGGAGTTCCATCTTACGATTTTGAAATTTCCAGATTAGATGCTCCGGAACCGATTTTATTAACGCCGGCTATTGATAGTTGTATCTCATCGGAATTTAGTATTACTTCCGGCGGAGGCTCCTGGTCGCCAAATAGTCTTTTGAAAACCAATTATAACGGATACTGTGATATTCAAGAACTAAATTTCAAATTTGAGACATTAGTTTGTGTGGATTATGTAAATTACTTGAGTCGATCATCGTCTGCCGCGATGGGAGAATTTGTTTTAAAGGGATCGAATGACGGAAAGAATTGGACAACGTTGTTGTATCGAAATGGCGAAGTAATTTACGGAAAAGTCTACACTGAATTGAAAGGATGCTTTAGATATTTCAATTTAAAAATTGGCTATAACTCGGATGACAATAGACCCGGAGCAGTTACTTTGTGGGGAACACAAATTGATAACAATGAAAGTGAGCTAACTATCCTTACTCCGTATATGTCCTCTAACACAACGGCTTTTGCGACACTGACAACCAGTAACGATATAGTTGAAGGATCAGCCGCAAGAATAACTGATTTCTCATCAGGTACGTATTTTATTATGGAAAAAACAAATGATAATTGGATTAAATTTGAATTTCCAACTGCTCAGATCGCAAATGTTTTGGAGTTGAATTATGGGGCTCAAGGATCAAGTTGGAACTATAAAGGAGACAGCCAACCTAATTGGTTTAAGTTGGAAGGTTCAAATGATGATACCACATGGACTTTGCTGTTGGAGAGACAATATCAGGGAGCTACTTTAGAAAAAAGCAATAACGTTTTGTTTTTTGAGTTCAACAATCAAACGGCTTATAAATTTTACAAATTCGTTTGTGTTGCGACAAACGGCGACGAGACGCGATGGGATATTTGTGGACTAAAGTTGTATCGAAGAGATTTAGGAAAGCACAATTTTTATCGAGGTGTTCCGAAGTTATCATCAGCAAATCAAGATGGTTACGAAATTACAGCAAGCAGTCAATGTGATAATGGTCATGCTGGATATTTAGCTTTCGATGACAATACTCAAACTCGCTGGGCTTCATCGGAGAATGAAGGTAATTCATGGCTGCAGGTAAAACTTCCGACGGCGATGGCTTTTAATGTAGTAAAGATCGCGCCACGCGGAGATAATTATCTTGATCAAGCACCTTCAGCGTTTCAAATTCAAGGATCAAACGACGGAGAAAATTGGGACGTTTTAGATTCTGAAACCGACGTATCCTGGGAAACTCTTGGAGAATTCAAATTATTTCAATTCGAAAATGAAACCGCATACTTGTATTACAGATTGTATATAACAGCAAATCAGGGCTCAGCCTACAACGGATGCAGTTGCTTCATTCTCGGAAATGTTCTTTATGAATACAAAAGATACTTAGATAAATACGATTATTCGGTACCGCAGATGAGTTCGAACTCGCAGGATGGATATGTGGCAAGTGCGGATAGTACGTTTAATTCTGGCTATCCAGCATGGCGAGCTTTTGATAGATCGAGTAGTTCGTCTTGGACTTCTGAAGACGCAACTTCCACAACTCCGCACTGGCTTAAGATATATAACAACAACGGAATATCTGCTAATTGTATCCATATAGTGTGGCATAGTGAGCATTATGGAATAGATTATGTAATATCGGGAAGTAATGATGGCGCGACATACACAAATTTAGTTACCGTTACTGATAATAACAATTTAAATCCTTCTTATTCTTTAGGTAATATTCAAACTTTTAAATACTGGAGGATATACATTACTCGAATAAATACAAATGCAACTAGGACGGAAATCCATCAGTTTAACTTAATCAACAAATCTACAATTCAAGAATATTAGGAGGAAAAATGGATATATCAAAAACAATGGAAACATTTCAAAAGGTGAAAGAGAAAATCCGGCAGGCGATAATTTCGAAAGGGGTTGAAGTCCGAGAGGGCGCGTCACTTTCTGAAATGGCGGATAAGATTTTGGAAATAAAAGTTGGCAGCAAAAGAAAGGAGAAGAAGAATGCCTGATTTTTTACATGGTTTAACAGTTACTGAAATTAACGAGGGAATAAGTACAGTTCGTACAAGTTCCAGTTCGGTTATTGGAGTAATCGGAACAGCCCCTGATGCGATTACGGCAGATTTTCCGCTAAATACCCCGGTGTTAATTCCTGGCTCATTAACTGAAGCGGCAAAACTCGGAACGACCGGAACTCTTCCCGTAGCGGTTAAGGGAATTTTGGATCAGACTGGAGCAATGATTGTTGTTGTCCGTGTCGCTGAAGGAGAAGCTAGTGGTGAAGGTAACGAAGCCATTACAGCTGCTGAAGCAACTATAGCTAATGTTATTGGTTCGGTTTCTGCAAGCGGAGAATACAGTGGAGTTTACGCTTTCTTGGCTGCAAAAAGTAAGCTTGGATTGACTCCAAAAATTTTGTGCGCACCTGGATTTTCGGCACAAGAAGTCGTTACAGAATTGATCTCGATTGCCGGCAGACTAAGAGCGATAATCGTTGCAGATTGTCCGGCCAATGCTACAAATGCAGAATTACTGAGCTTTGTTACAAATTGCGCAAGCGCAAGAGTTTACGCTGTATATCCTGAGGTAATTAATACGAAGAATGAGACAGTTCCTGCGAGTCCTTATGTCGCAGGAGTCATAGCAAAAACTGATAATGATGACGGATTTTGGGTATCGCCTTCGAACAAAGCAATCAACGGAATTATCGGACTCAGCAAGCCAATCGACTTTGCTTTGGGAGATGCTTCGTGTCGTGCCAACTATCTGAATGAACAGAAAATCGCAACTATCATCAACCAAAATGGCTACAAATTGTGGGGAAACAGATCGACCGCAGGCGAAGGAGCTTACCAATTTTTATGTGTAAGAAGGACGGCCGACGTTATTTCGGATTCAATTCTGCAATCTCATTTATGGGCGGTTGACAGAAATATCGTGAAAAACTATTTGACGGATGTCACTGAAAACGTGAATGCCTTCTTGGCTACCTTAAAATCTCAAGGAGCAATTCTTGCAGGAAAGTGTGTTGCAAACAAGGAGCTCAACACTGCTCAGAATATCTCCGAAGGGAAAGTTTACTTCGATTTCGAGTTTACCCCGGCATATCCGGCAGAACAGGTCACTTTTAGAGCTTACTTGAACAACGAAAATATAGAGACAGTTTTAATGGAAAATTTAGCGCAATAAGGAGGAAAGAAAATGCTGCCAAAGATACTGAAAAATTTTAATGTATATGTAGATGGTCGAGGTTACGCAGGTCGAGTTGATGAAATCACCTTGCCGAAGTTGACGGTAAAGACAGAGGAATACCAGGGAGCGGGAATGTCTGCTCCGGTTGAAATCGATATGGGTATGGAAAAGTTGGAAATGGATCTGACTTTTTCCGAGTATGATCAGGAATTATTCAAACTGTTTGGCTTAACCAACGGCTCTGAATTTGCACTGACTATTCGTGGTGCATTGCAAGGTACGGGAGAAACTTCTCCTGTTGTTATCAATGTTCGAGGTTATTTTAAGGAAATGGACTTCGATTCTTGGAAGCCTGCAGAAAAAGCCACGCTCAAATGCTCTGTAACTTGTAACTATTACAAACTTACGATTGATGGAGTTGAACTGATCGAAATTGATCCGGTGAATATGATTCGCAATGTCAACGGAACTGATCAATTGTCTGAAGTCCGTCAGGCGTTGCAGATTTAGGAGAAAAGAAAATGAAAAAAATTAAGTTAGAAAACTCGATAAAAATTGATGGAGTTGAAGTTAACGAGATATCACTACGTCAACCGAAAGTTCGCGATTTGTTGATTTCAAGCAAGAAAAACGTTTCAGAAGCTGAACGCGAAGTGAATTTGATTGCGAACTTATCCGAAATACCCGTTGATGCAGTCGAAGATTTGGATTTGAGAGATTATCTCAAAATTCAGAACTGGTTGAAGGATTTTTTAGTGCAGCCGACCAATTAGAACTAAGAAAAGCTGTATTAATTATGGCTTCTCATGCTAAAGGAGGAATTTGTGAATGGCTAGAGATGGGCAGTAATGAATTTATGGAATGGCTAGAGGCATTAAGGGATTTACAAAGAGATGGCGGAAAATAGGAAACAACTCTTAATTACCATCGGAGCAGCATTAGGAAACAATTTTAATGCTGTTATTTCGGGAAGCACCTCGAAACTGAAGAGTGTGGGAGCAGCCATCAAAGATATGGAGAAACAGTCTCTATTAGGTGCTTCGTCTTTGGATAAGTTAAAGAATCGATACAATTCTTTGCTCGGCTCAATGAATCGTCAACAAGCGATTATCCAAAAACGCGGTTTTTATAGATCGCAAATAATGGAGATGGTTGCTCTTGGCGCTTCTCTTGCCGTTCCGATTCGTTCAGCAATGAAGTTCGAAGATTCACTGGCCAAAATAAAATCTGTAGTCAATTTTTCCGAACCTGAAGGGTTGAAGAAATTGGGAGACACTTTCAATAAAATGTCTCAAAGTATTCCTATAACTGCGGATGAATTAGCGATAATTGCTTCCATAGGCGGTCGCTTTGGCGTGGCAGAAAAAGACCTAGCTAGCTTTTCAAAAGAAATCGGGAAAACAGCAATTGCTTGGGGATCTCCTGTAGAAGAAACAGCGGAAAAAGTCGGTAACCTGATGAAGGTTTTTAATGTTTTAACTTCTCAATTACCGCAATATTTTGATGCTATCAATTATTTGGGGAATAAAACCGGAGCAACTGCTGATAATATTTTGAAAGCATTGAATAGATCGGCAGATGGTCTCGCAAATTTCAAACTTTCCCTACCACAAGCTGCGGCTTTAACCAGTACGATAATGTCTTTTGGTGAAGGAGCGGAGCAAGCTGGATCGGCAGTCGGAAATATGCTTCAGAAATTATCAAACGCAAAACAACTTGGAATGCCTGCTCAAAAAGTTCTGCACAGTATAGGATTAACGGCTGCAGCATTACCAAAGATGATAGCGGAGGATCCGCAAAAAGTTTTAACTCGATTGTTTGAAGGATTTTCAAAATTAAAAGCTGAAGATCGGAGTTCTGCTCTATATTCAATTTTCGGTCGTGGAGCGAGCAAGACCGTTGGGAAACTTATAGAGAATCTCGAACTATACAGAAAAAATTTACAGTTGGTTTCCGACCAAAATATCTATAAAGGCTCTCGAGATGAGGATTTTAATATTGTAGCTTCAGAAACAAAATCGCAGGTTCAATTATTACAAAATTCGTTCTCAACTTTGAGTAAAGAGATCGGAAATTCTTTATTACCAACGCTAAAGAGCGTTCTAACAACTATTAATTCAATTCTGTCTCCAATAGTGGAGTGGATGGGGAAAAATAAAGAACTTACGACAACTATAACAACCACAATCGCCGGATTAATAAGTTTCAGAATAGCAACTTTCGCTCTTGGCTATGCTTTAACATTTTTGTTTGGTGGGTTGAATAGATTAGTTATTGGCTTAAAAGCAGTTCGAGTTGGTTTTACTCTTGCAAATGTTGCATGTAAGGGTTTTCTAGGTTGGGCATTTGCTCTTGCAACTGCAGCATGGGCAGTATACGAAAACTGGGATACTGTAAAGGCTTTTTTGATGAAGATATGGGAGCCAATAGAGCCGTATTGGAACTCCTTTAAAAATACTATGACTGAATATGGGAAACACATAACAAAAGCATGGACGGTGGTAAAAGATTTCTTTTCAAGTATATGGAACGAAGTAACCCCCTACTGGGATAAGTTTAAATCAAAAGCAGGAGAACTCGGAATTACAGACGGAATTATCAATGCTTGGACTAAAGTCAAAAACTTCTTCCTGCAAATTTGGAATAAAATCTCTCCGATTATCGATAAGATTACAAAGCCATTGTCTAACTTATGGGATGGGGCGAAGTCGAGTGTGCAGAAAATCGGAAATCTGTTTAGTTCTTCAAAATCATCATCGCCTCAACTGAAAATACCACGTGAGATAAAACCGGCGAACTCCAATATAACTCGAAATCAAAGCAATAACTTTTCGATTACGATTAATGCTAACAAAAATGATAATCCGGAGATGATCGCAAATAAAGTTATGAATCGAGTTAGTGACTACAGCAAAACGTTTTTGTATGACGAAGTGGCGGAGGCAATATGATTCTAGGCGATTTTCAATTTAATCTTAAAACAATGACGCCGAACTCGATGACTCGCACGACCGAATATAATTGGTCTGATGCAGAACGAGTCGGAGACTTACCAAATTTACAGAATCTCGGCGTGGCTAAAGATCAAATTGAGATTGAGGGAGTGTTTTATCCGAAGTTCAATAAGGAAAATTCCGTAATCAATACCATCGGAAACAGCGTAACATCAAAAATCATGAACTTCCTGAACCTATCGGAAAATTCGGGATATAGTAGCATCGATGCAATTCGATCATCTGATTTGTGCAAGATAGCCAGTAATTTGATCAACGATAACGGCGAAATTCTGGGGAAATTCGTGATTTCATCGATTAAAGAAATTCAAAGCTATTTTGATCGAAACGGGAAGCCTCAGAAAATCGAATTCACTTTAATCTTGAAACGCTCACCGGGATCGACAAATTCAATTGCGTGGAGCAGTTCTGAAAACTCAGTTGTCGGAGCAATTACGAATATAGCACGTACATATTTGAGGTGGTAGATGATTACTTACATCACAAAAGAAGGAGATGTTCTGGATTGGATTGTGTGGAAGCACTACAGAACGCTGTCCGCTTTGGAGCAGGTCATGAAGGCTAATCCGGATATTACTGATGAAATATTCCACGCGGGAATGATTATCAAACTGCCTTACATTGAAACGGTTCAAAAGACAGATAAAGAGGTGAAGTTATGGAGCTAACGCCTGATTTTTCTATTTCGATTAACGGACAATCAAGTCTTCCGAAAGAACGGATTATTTCGGTCAGAACTACAGATCAAGCAGGATTTGTTTCAGATTCTTGCGAGATTGAATTAGATGATTTTGATAATGCACTTCAGTGTCCGAATACTGAGGCGAAAATAGCAATTTCTCTTGGCTATCAAGAAAAAGGCCTAACGAAAATCGGCACTTATTATGTTCGAGAAATCGCAATAGATGGAGCGCGACGGACGATAAAAATTGTTGCAAATGCTTTGCCGAAATCCATGAGATCGCAGAAAACAAAGACAAATGATATCAAGCTAAACGAGTATATAGCTTCAATTGATTCGGAGTTAGATTCCGAATTGTCCGAAGATTTTGAAGATATAGATTTGTCCGATAATCCGCAATTTGGGGAAAGCGACATCAATTATCTTACTCGCATTGCAAACAAAGTCGGAGCGGTTACGAAGCCAGTAGATGATCATTTGATTTTTTCTGAAGATATGACAGCCAAATCAGTATCAGGGAAAAGCTTGCCTGTAAAATATATAGAAGCATCTGAAGTGGCTAACTATTCCTGTAATTTCAAAGAAACAGAAACGAACGGAGCGACAGGAACAGTTTACGCTAGTTGGTATGATAAAAAGTCCGGAGAATATCATTTGGTTCATGCTGGCTTAGGTGATCCAGAAATAGAGTTGAATGAAATATTTTCATCGGAGAAGGACGCCTTAGCCGCAGTACAAGCCAAGGTAAAAAAGGTGGAAAAGAATAATAAGACTTTTAGATTTACGACAGAGGGTCGTCCGGATTTGTTCGCTGAAGGTCCGATAATTTTTCGAGGTTTTCCAACTAAGATTCCAACGAATTGGATTATTTCCAGAGTAGAACACACATTAAATTCCAGTGGTTTCGTTTCAAATGTCGAATGTGTCGGAGGGAAGTGATGGCAGCGATTTTTTCGGATAAATTTGAAAAGGCAGTTAATTATGTAATTAAAAATGAAGGTGGATACGTTTTTGATGAAGATGATCCGGGGGGTGAAACGAATTACGGAATTTCCAAAAGAAGTTATCCGAATTTGGATATCAAACACCTGACTTTGAAAGACGCCAAGAAGATATATTTTTGTGATTTTTGGCACAAAGGAAGATTTGAGGAAATTGAGGACGATGCTGTTGCAACGCAAGTCTTTGATTTGTCAGTAAATTTGGGAATTCGAGTCGCTGTAAGCGTTTTACAGAGGGCTTTGCGTTCCTGTGATAAATCAGTCACGGAAGATGGTTTGATGGGCTCTCAGACGCTTTCTGCGGTGTCGAATTCTGACCCGCGTTGTCTGCTGGCTGCGATCAAGTCGGAAGCGGCAGGATATTATCGAATGATAGTGTGTAGCAAGCCGGGAATGGCTAAATTTCTCAATGGCTGGCTTAA
>ODAI011845405.1_pt1 | contig 20796 bp, 23 predicted proteins | sample 1539321 | NCBI WGS metagenome assembly ODAI01 (sample SAMN02144231, study PRJEB22623) | gut metagenome | biome: sheep rumen | host: Ovis aries | place: New Zealand
AAAAATAGGTAAAAAGACAACAACTTTCGGAAGAAAAATGCACATATGTAATCCTTGATACAACTGGATTGCATATGTGCATTTCCATTATTTTCCTGTCAAACTCAGGTTATACCATATTTTTCAATTTTTTGCAACAATTATTTACAAAAAATCCTTTTAAATATGCTTTTTGGGGCTTTCCTACTAATCATAAAATAAATAAAAAATCTCTATAAGCTGTTCTAAACAAAAGTGAAAACAGTTTTTAGAGACTTTTTTTAAATTATATCAGTTATAATTATCTACCAAATATTTGCTTTTGACGATATTTTTCTAAGTTTTTAGCAATTTGAAAAACATTTCCTAGATTATCATACGGATTTTTAAGTTCATCCAATATGCCAGATTCAAAAATATTCTCACCCAAAAATTCAAATGCTCCTTTTTCTAATGGCCAACCTGTATAATCAGCAAAACGTTCATATACAAATTCAGGATCTTGTAGAGTATAGTCATTAGGAATTTCTTCATCCCCTCCGTAATTGTTCAACCATATCCTCATTTATATAACCTCTCCAATCAGTATTCTCAATCCCCTCATCACTTGAAGTTTCCATTGCAACTATTTTTCCATTTGAATCATGAACTATAATCATACTATCTTGCTCTGTTCTATTACCATCATGTCTAGTTATACAAATTCTCTTTACTGGATTATTGCTAACAATGTTATAAAAGTTAGAGTTTGCTTCAGATAATTGTCTAAAATCACTCATTGGATCTGTACAATAATATAGCTGTAATTCATATTCAAAATATTCGTTACTATTTGGTCTATCTCTTTGAATACTTTTGTATTGTTCACTCAAAATTATAGGTTTTCCATTTTCTGATACATTAAATTGAACATCCATTTGAATAGAAGATTCACAATTATGGAAAGTCCACTTTCCATTTCTACTTTCACTTTTACTATTAGGTATTATAAGACCTTCTATTATGTTTTCTCCTATTCTACTAATTTTGTATATGTCTTTTTCACTTTGAGGATCTTTAGCTTTTATAATCATTGCCCCATATGTAAATCCCATATCTTCTTTAAGCATTGAATACTTTCCATCATCAAGAGTTTGAATTAAAACTCCTTTGTCACTTGTCTCTTTAACATTTATAATCCAATCACCTTTAACCTTGGTATCTAATGTATTTTTAGTTCGCTGAAAATCATCTCTAAATCCTTTTGCTCCATTTGTAATTGCTTGAACGCCTGAATTAGAAGCCAGATTTTGTATATCCTCCTTATAAGCTTGTGCTCCTTTTTTTACAGTATCCCAAAATCCCGCCATATAGATTCCCTCCTTTTTCATTATTCATTATTCATTTTTCATTTTTTCATTTTTATTTATACCACTATAATAAAATAGTCAGGGGGCAAAATTTCACCCCCTTTGTTCACTTCAAGGACGACGACCGCGGGCGTAAAGAACGCCCACAATCAGAACAATCAGCAGCCCCCCTATCGCCAAAGGCGATGGGTGGGCCAGCCACCTAGGGGCACCCCAGCGGACCAGCTGTCCACTGAGGGCCGAGCCAACACCACCTACCGGCCCACTAAGAAGCAGGAATGCGATGAGGCCCGCGGCGATGACCCCTAATCCTACCCAAACCCGTCCGGGAATGAGCGGGATAAGAGGCCAAGCCTTAAGAGCAAGCGTCCATACCCCTTTGATGAATCCCGATAGAATATCGAGAAACCCCAACTTTTTTGCAAAAAAAAGTACAATTAAAAAAATTACTAATTTGGTCATAATGTTTCATTCTCCTTTGTGAAAATGCAGTTTATAGTTATATTAATTATACAAAATTTTTCGCATAAAGTCAAGATGTGTAGTGCTTGAAACACTGTCAAAACACTGATACTCTAGGATTATAAAATTTTATAAAAATGTCAAATTTTGTATTTTTTCAATTTGGAACCGGGTACTTTTTTGAAAAACTAGTAATTTAAACTATCCATATCTAAAAGGAAATCATATATACTCATAATTATTATTCCATTTTCAAATCTGGATTTATTAATATTTTCCCCCACTATAATTATTTTTTTAAAGAAATCATTAACATTTAATAACGATTTTTGTTCTTGCTCAACTTTTTCTTTTGTCTTCATCTCTAAAGCTGATTGTATATAAATTTTATTGTTACCTTTATTAGCAATAAAATCTATCTCTAATTGCTTTTTCTTATTTCCTTCTCTAATTTCAACTGAGCCTACATCAACATTATAACCTCTTTTCTTTAATTCTAAATATATCACGTTTTCCATTATATGCGATTGTTCCTCACTCTGTCTAAAATCTAGAAAAGAATTTCTTATTCCCATATCTGTAAAATAATATTTTTGTGGAGTTTCAATAAATTTTTTACCTCTAACATCAAATCTTCTGGCTTTTTCTATTATAAAAGCATCTTGTAAATATCCTAAATAATTATAAATTGTTTTGTCTGTCATTGTAGATGTACTATTTCTTTCTTTAAAACAATTTGAAAGTTTTAGTGGATTAGTAAGTGAACCTATATCAGATCCTATTATTTGAACAAGCATCTCTAATTCTTTTTTATTTTGCACTTTGTTTCTTTCAACTATGTCATTAATATAAACATTGTCTTTTTGTGCTTTTAAATAATTTATTTTCCCCTCTTCTGATTTTGCAAGTACTGCTAATGGTAATCCTCCATAAGTATAATACTCATTTATTGCCTTTTCTTCAGAACCATTATATATTGAATAAAATTCACTAAACGATAATGGGTATAATTTGATTTCCCATCCTCTACCTCTAAATTCTGTTATAATATCAGAGGATAAGAACTTCGAATTACTTCCTGTAACATACACCTCCGTATTCTTCATATGTAGAAATCCAATTAATACTGATTCAAATTCCTCCACTTTTTGTACTTCATCTAAAATAATATAGTATTTATCTTTATCAATAATTTTATCTTTTACATATTTATTTAATTTATCTGGGTTATGATATATATAATTATCTCTTTCATCTAAATCTAATTTTATAATATGATCTTCTTTTATTCCATGTTCAAGTAAATAGGTTGTAAATATTGGGTCTAATAAATAAGATTTGCCACATCTTCGTATTCCTGTTACTATTTTTACTAAACCATTATCTATCCCCTCTATAAGTTGATTTAAATAATAATTTCTATTTATTTCCATACAAACCTCCATTACGAATCTTTTCCGTTTTTGTCGTTTTTTCGTAATCATTATACTATAGTAGCAAACTAAAGTCAATATTTTGTTTCTTATTATATTACGAATTTTTTACCATTAAGTATTTTTTTCGTAATATACCTTATTATATGTAATTTATAATTTTTTATACTATTTTCAATTATTTTTCATATAAAACGAACTGATGGCTAACTATTTCTAGCTAGCCATCTAACATAGCAATTACTGAAACTTTCGTTCCAAACTTAGCAACCTTTTAATTACTTTCTAATACTATGATACTATATTTTATTCCAAAAACCAAGAAATTATAGAACAGGTTGTTTTTATATTATTTTCAAATTAGAATGGGGGCTTTTTTAATTATAAATCTATTATATTATCAATAAGTTCAACCATAAATATAGGGATATTTAGTATTTTTTCATTTTTAAGTAAATTATTTCTAGAAAATCTAATTCCAAATTCATTTTCAAATCGTTCATTATATCTACTTAAACTTGTTTTTTTATTACTTTTCCCAGACTTTACTTCAATAGGTATAATTTGATTTGTACCGGAGATTTTTGGCATAAGTCTGTTCTCAAAAACATAATATATCTGTTTGAAAAGTACAAAAAAAAGAATTTGAAGTTAATTTAATATGATTTTTATTAAATACTTCAAATTCGTTTTTTTATTTATAATAATTATTCTGCACATGCATTAATATCTGCCTGGGCTTTTTGGAGTTGAAGATTAAATTGATTCATTTTATAATTTATATATATTTCTGTATTTTTTCCATCTTTTATTACCTTTTTCAAAAACTTTTCTTGAGTTTCTTTTATATCTTTAGTAAAACTATGTCTTATAAAAATTTTCTTAATAAAATTTGTTAATGTTATAATAAAAGAATTTTTTTCTAAAAACAAAGCACTTTCTTGCTTTAAAGCAATACTTTTTAGTGAAATTTGCATATTTACTAAGCATTTTTCTAACTTTCTTTCACAATGATCTACTAAAAAATCATAGTTCACCTTTTCTTCTATTCGCTTTTTTAGTATATCTTTCATTTTCATTAGATTTTCCTTATCATGTTTAGTCCTATATGTATCACAATCTTTTTTTACCTCTATAATTTTAGCAATTGCTTCTTTTTCTGCAGCTTGCTTCTCTATTAGAGTGTTTTGTATATCTATATACTGTGCTTCATATGCATTTGCAATTTTATTAACAACTTGTTCATAACTTTGTATCATAGAATTAATTTCATTTTCATATTTTGATTTTTTTAATTGATATGCACTTACCAAATTATTTATATTCTCTTTAAATGAATTAATAATATCGTTTTTTATTTTTGTTTCTAATTTGTAAAATAATGCACCCATAATTAATATTTCATTTGTTTCTTGATTTATTAATTCCTTTACATTGTTTAGAAGTTTTTCTTTTTCTTCCATATAAAAACTTACCTTTCTATTAAACCAATTGTATACTCCTTCAAATTTACTGCTTTTTTATAAGCTTTTTGCAGCAGCAGCTAACTTGTCTGTAATTTTTTTATCCGTAACCTTTGAAATTATTCCACTACCAAGACTTATAGTTGAAGTTAACAATTGAATAGCAGGCGTAGTTAACATTCCTGCCAATTGAACCCCACCTTGAACATTACGTACAAAATCCGCATTTTTTCCTTGTAATTTATTACCTAATCCAATGGTTGCAGCAATTGGTAACATACCAATAGTAGCAGCTATTGTTAATAAACTTGTAGCTACTGGTTGTAAATCATCCATTTTTGAAACAGCATTTATTCCTGAACTACCTAAATGAGCCCCTACCATTGCTACTACAAGAGCTATCGCCGCTCCTTTTAAAACATACTTACCTGTTTTTATCATTGTTGCTTTTGAAGGTGCTTTTATTTTTATTCTTCTTTTAGGCACTGCATTTGGATTAGTTGGATTATTATTAAAACTTCCATTTCCAGGCATTTCTTATTCCTCCATTATATTAATATTTTTGATATGTTATCATTTATATCTTTACGCAATTTAACCTCGTTTTGATATGTTTGTTCATTTAATTTTTCAAGCTCTTCAATTGAAATTTTATCTAAATCAATAAGCTTACCATTTAAAAATACAGTTCCAAATTCTTTATTATTCATAAAAGTATTTTCCCCTCTTTTTATATAATCATCATCTTACTCTTTTCATTTTATCTTTTATTTTTTATTATGTCAATCCTTAATATTATGTCACATTTCTTTACCCCCTAGCTTATTGTCTGATGCTACTGGGTTTTAAAGAATATTTCATTTATTTATCATTTACATTACATTTTTATTACATGTTGTCACGACAAACTCTCTCTTTTATCACCATTATCAAATCTTTTCCATAAACTTTCACATTCCTCAAATCTTTTATATAGTTTTTTTAATCTGTCTTTGTCATAATTTTCCATACAATAATGGTTTCTCTGTTTTGTAATATGCTTGTTCCCTTCTGTAAAAGTTTTATCATCAGATAATATCCATCCAAAATTATTATCTGATAAAAACCAAGTTAAATCAACATTATACCATTTATCATTTATTTTTACTTGATTCCATGCATGGTCTCTTTTTTTAGATATATTTATTATAGAATTAACATCTTCGTCTTTCCCTTTGCCTATTCCTTGTATAATTTCACATTCTATTCCTATATCTGTCAAGCATTTATATAGAGTTATTGCAAAATCCATGCATACACCCGTTCCTAATAAAACAGCATTTGCCATACATGTTCTATAATCATGATAATCAACATATTTTATATATTTTAGTATTTGAGTTAAAATAAACATAAACTGTTCTTCTTGTGATATAAAATTTTCATTACAAATTTTGACTAAAAATTCTATTTTTTCTATTATTAAAATATATGTATTTATGTCACAATAATATATCTCATTTTTGAAATTTCTTCCCTTTTCAAAATATTGTGTATCTACTATTATTTTTCTATTTATATTATAAAACTCTCTAATATCTTTGTTATTAAACAGTTTTTCTTTTTCATATAGTATAATATTTGTATTTGAAAAATACTCAATTATTTTTTTTATTATTTTTTTATCAAATAATTCATTATGTTGTATCCCTAAGGCTATACCTTTATATTTAGGTACTAAATATAAAAATTTAAAATCTGATTTTCTTTTTATATATAAATATTTGTCACTTTTTTTCAATTCATCAAAATAATCTTGATATTTTTTTCTATTCTTTTTTATTAAATGCTTAATTTTTATTTTTTCGAACATAATTTTCTCCATACTATTTACATATTATATATTTTTTTATAAAAATAATGCATTAGCAAAAGTTTATATGACTTTTACTAATGCATTATAGGTTTTATGCTTTTTTGGCGTAGGTGAGAGGGTTCGAACCTCCGCGCCGATGACTCGACCTAGCAGTTTAGCAAACTGCCCCCTTCACCACTTGGGTACACCTACATCTTTTATAAAAAATACGTAGAATATTGTTTGTGGCAATTTTTCTACGTTTTTTGTTTTGGCGGAGAGGGTGGGATTCGAACCCACGGTACGCTCACACGCACGCCAATTTTCAAGACTGGTGCCATAAACCAACTCGACCACCTCTCCAAAATCAAACCTTGTCTATATTACCACATTTATAATTAGTTTGTCAATAGATTTTTAATGAATTTTAAAAAAATTTTGACATATATATAATAAAATATAAGCTATTATAATAATAGCTTATAAGTATAAGTTTTGAACATTAAAAACCCCGTAAGTTGCATTACTGGGTTCTTGCTATTTTTAATTAATTTTTTATTAAACTTAGTATTCTTTCCAAATCATCATTATTTGTATAATTTATAATAATTTTTCCAGCTCTTTTTCCTGCATCAACTTTTACTTTAGTACCAAAGAAACCTTGAAATGTATCTTCTATATCTTTATATACATAATCATATTTTTTTGCAACATTTGTATTATTTTTTTTGTGATGTGCTTTTTTCTCTGCTACTCTAACAGTTTCTCCTCTTTCTATTATTCTAAGTGCTGTTTTTATTTGTTCTTCTGGATCTTGTATAGCAAGTAATGCTTTACAATGCCCCTCTGTTAACTTTCCTTGTTTTGCTAAATCTAAAACCTCTGGACATAGATTTAAAACTCTTACAGAATTTGCAATTGCACTTCTGCTCTTTCCAAGCACTTTTGCAATTTCTTCTTGTGTTAAATGATGTTCATCCATTAAGGCTCTTATTCCAGCAGCTTTTTCATATGCATTTAAATCCTCTCTTTGCATATTTTCTATTAATGAAATTTGTTGATTTTTCTTTTCATCATCTTCTCTAATAATAGCCGGTATTTCTTTTAATCCAGCTTTTTTTGCAGCTCTCCATCTTCTTTCTCCTGCTATTATTGAATAATAACCATCTTTTTGTGTAACAACTATTGGTTGTATAATTCCATACATTTTTATAGATTCTGCAAGTTCTGAAATTGCTTCTTCATCGAATTTTTTTCTTGCTTGGTCTCTATTTGGTTCTATATCTGTTATTTTTAGATTTCTTAAAGTATCATTTTCCTTTTGTTTCTCTTCTTCAGCTATTGGCATTGAGAATAATGCGTCTAAACCTTTGCCTAGTCCAGTCATTTTAGCCATAATATCTCCTCCTCTTCGAATTGTGAAAAACTTCGTCTTGCTGTGTTAAAATTTTCTTTAAAAATCCTCAGGTACCAATCGTACATTCCGGTTTTTAAAGAAAATTTTGCCTTGCAATACTCTTTTTTGACAATTCTTTAAACATTATAAATTCTTAATTCTTCATTTTTTCATTGGGTACAGTCCCATTTGAAAAATGGAAATGACTTTGTATATAAGAAATGATGTTGTATCCCATTTTTCAACTGGGACAGGCCCCACTGAAAAAACTTCCAACTTCTAACTTCTAACTTCTGCTTCATTATACTTCAAAAACTCTCTCGTAAACTTCTCATAACTTCTTGCACCTTTTGACTTTGGGTCATAAACTGAAATTGGCATTCCATAACTTGGTGCTTCGCTTACTCTTACATTTCTTGGAATTACAGTTTTGTATACCTTATTTTGAAAAAACTTTTTTACTTCTCTTACAACTTGATTTGCTAAATTGGTTCTGATATCATACATTGTAAGTAAAGCTCCTTCAATATACAAATTTTTGTTTAGGTGCTTTCTAACTAGTTCAACAGTATTTAAAAGTTGTCCTAATCCTTCTAATGCAAAATATTCACATTGTACAGGTATTAGTACACTATCAGATGCAGTAAATGCATTTAGTGTAATTAGTCCAAGTGATGGTGGACAATCTATTATAATATAGTCATATTCATCTTTCACTTCTTCTAATTTTTCCTTCATTCGTTGTTCTCTAGACATCATTGAAACAAGTTGTACCTCTGCTCCAGCTAGATTTATATTTGAAGGAGAAATATCCAAGTTTTTAATTGGTGTGTCTTGTATTACATCTTTAGCTTTTGCCTCTGTTATTAATAAATCGTAGGTAGATAGTTCTACATTTTTTTCTATACCTAAACCACTTGTTGCATTTCCTTGTGGATCAGTATCTATTAGTAAGATTTTTTTTCCTTTTTTAGCTAAAAGAGTGCTTAAATTAACTGCTGTTGTTGTTTTTCCTACTCCACCTTTTTGATTTGCTACTGATACTATTTTTCCCAATTTGCTCCCTCCTTTTGTACGTTTTTTTACATATTTATAATATACAAATATTAAAAAGATGTCAAGATTATTTCGTTTTTTTTATTTAATTGTTACCTAATAAAGCTTTTATATATATTAACTCTCTATCCTTATGAAATAAAATTTTAATGTATTCGACAAAATTCGACAAATAAAAATGTACGCTTTTCCTTCGGGTGTTCGTGTTCCACGAAATTGTTCCACGAATATTGATTGCTGTACACCTTTATTTTCCTGTAATACAAACATTCAATTTCGTGGAACATTTACATTTTTTTATTCTTTTTTTAATGGTTCCTTAGCTGGTAGCCCTGCTTTTCTTGGATACATCTTAGGTGTGAATTGCTCTTTTTTTACAATAATAATATTTCTTTTTATATCTGAATCAGGTAATTTAAATTCATCTTTTAAAACAAATTCTCCTCCTAACTCTTTAATTGCATATTCAGCATTTTTTAATTCTTCTTCAATTTCACTACCTTTCATACATATCATCTTTCCTCCTATTTTAACAAAAGGAAGTAAATATTCTGAAAGGGTAGATAAATTTGCAACGGCTCTTGCAATTGAAATGTCATATTTTTCTCTATACAACATGTCTTTTCCACAATCTTCAGACCTTGAGTGGATAGTTTCCACATTTTTTAAATCTAATTCTCTTATTACTTCATTTAAAAAGTTTATTCTTTTATTTAGAGAGTCTAATAAGGTAATTTTAACATTCGGCATCATAATTGCAATTGGTATCCCAGGAAATCCGGCACCTGTGCCAACATCAATTATTTTATCGTTTTCATCAATATATTTTAATACTGTAAGAGAATCAACAAAATGTTTTAATATTATTTCATTTTCATCTGTTATTGCTGTTAAGTTAATCTTTTCGTTCCATTCCAATAATAATTGCATATATTTATAAAATTTATGTATTTGATCATTATTAATCTTAATATTTATTTTTTGTGTTTTTTTTAATAATACTTCATAAAATACAGTTTTCATTATCTTTCTTTAACTTTTTCCTTTCGTCTTAGCAATTATTTTATTAATCTATTGTTTTTTACCTATATATATTCTTTTCCATCTTATAACTTATATACTAATTACTAATTTCATAAGATTTTTCATTAAAATTATTAATTAAATTTCATTTTTTATTTTAACCTTTTAAATTTTCTGTTACTATATGACCATATCTTTATTTATCTTGTATGTTCATTATTCCCCTTGTCTTTTTCAATTTTGTTAAAATATTCTTGTAAATCTTTTCTATTAATAAGCCATCCCGGATTATCTAAATACTCGTCAGCATATTGGTATGCTTTTTTTAGAGCTTCCATACTAGTTAAAACCAATTCCTTTCCTATTCGTTCATTTACCTCTTCATCCGCCATTTCTATTATTATGTATTGAGAATGTATTGGTGTTCTTAGCATTCTACAATATCGACCATTCTCTTTTTTGTAAATAAATCCTTTAAATAATAATGGATAAGAATTATACGGTCTAGATTGTGAATTCCTAACACACGCATCTTTCATAGTATAATATTCTGTTGTTTCAAATGATGATCTAACTCTTCTATCTTTTAAAATATCTACCGCAAACCTATCTGGTTCTGCTTGCGTAATACGATCTGCCATAATAAATCCTCCTTTACTGTAAAAATTATTCCCACTTATAAATACATCAACAGTATATTCTGTGTTCACACAAACAATCACACCATAATTAGTATAAATAAGTCTTCTATAACCTTTCCTATTTCTAAACTTCATGTTTCTAAACATCTCTAAATTAACAGTATTGCAATTATTTTATTTGTCCAATTATAATTCAAGTTTGTCATCCTTTGAAGGTATTAACTTATCAAGAAGCAAAGAATTATCTCTATTCCTAATTGGTCTTTTACCAAAATCAAACGAATCTACTCCCATTTCTACGTAATACTCCGGAGTTTCAAACAAACTTCTTAGCTCGTAATCGGGTACTGTTAATCCAAATCTTTTTTCTAAATACCTATTATATTAACTTTCCATATTTTACCTCCTTGTTTTAAGCATATTAATAATCTGATTATACCACATTCTTCCCCATTTGTAAATATATTAAAAGCACATTTATATCTGCTGGAGAAACTCCCGAGATTCTTGAAGCTTGTCCAATTGATGTTGGTTTTATTTTATTAAGTTTTTGTCTTGCTTCTATTCTTAAACCTTTTATTTCTTCATAATTAATATCTTCTGATAGTTTTTTGTTTTCCATTTTTTCAAATTTTTCTACTTGCTCTTCTTCCATTTTAATATAACCTTCATATTTAACTTGAATTTCTACCTCTTCTTGAACTGCAAGTTCAAGAAGAGGTCTATCTTCATCAATCTCTTTAAGTGCTTTATATGTAAGCTCTGTCCTTTTTAATAATTCTGACATTTTTGAACCTGTTTGTAGGCGAGTTGTTCCATGTTCTTCTAAAAATCTATTTACCTTCTCTGTTGGTTTAACTATTGTCTCTTTTAGTCTTTTTATTTCTTTTTCAATGTTTTCTTTTTTATTTAAAAATCTTTCATATCTTTCATCAGAAATCAATCCTACATCATGTCCTATTTTTGTTAATCTTAAATCTGCATTATCTTGCCTTAATAATAATCTATATTCAGCACGTGAGGTCATCATTCTATATGGCTCATTTGTTCCTTTTGTAACAATATCATCAATTAGAACTCCAATATATCCTTGTGTTCTATCTAATATAATTGGTTCTTTTCCTTTAATTTTTTGTGTTGCATTTATTCCAGCTATTAAACCTTGGCATGCTGCTTCTTCATATCCAGATGTTCCATTAGTTTGCCCTGCAAAAAATAATCCACTTATATTTTTATATTCTAATGATAATTTTAATTCTGATGGGTCAATACAATCATATTCTATTGCATAAGCAGGTCTGGTAAATTCACAATGTTCTAATCCTGGTAAAGTTCTATACATTGCTATTTGAACATCTTCTGGAAGTGATGAACTCATCCCTTGTGCATACATTTCATCAGTATCTAATCCAATTGGTTCAATAAAAATCTGATGTCTTTTCTTATCAGCAAATCTTACAACTTTGTCTTCAATAGATGGACAATATCTTGGTCCTGTTCCTTCTATCATTCCTGCATATAGTGGTGATCTATGTAAATTTGCTCTAATTATTTTATGTGTTTCTTCATTTGTATATGTTAAATAGCAATCTTGTTGTTCAAATTCTTTAATTTCATCATCTAAAGAAAATGGTACTATATTTTCATCACCTTTTTGAACTTCCATTTTCGAAAAATCTATACTTTTTCTATTAATTCTGGCAGGTGTTCCTGTTTTAAATCTAACTATTTTTATACCTAATTCTTTTAAACATTCTGATAGTTTATTTGCAGGAAATATACCATCAGGTCCACTTTCTTTTGAAAATTCTCCGATAAATATTTTTCCTTTCAAATATGTTCCAGTAGATACAATAACTGCTTTTACTTTATAAACAGCTCCTACATCTGTTTCTATAGAAACAACTTTTCCATCTTCAACATTAATTTTAGTAATTTCAGCTTGTTTTAATTCAAGGTTATTTTGTTTTTCTAAAGTATGTTTCATTTCCATTTGATATCTTTTTCGATCAGCTTGTGCTCTTAATGAATGCACAGCTGGACCTTTAGATGTATTTAACATTTTTATTTGTATCATAGTTTTATCTATGTTTTTTCCCATTTCTCCACCAAGTGCATCTATTTCTCTAACTAAATGACCTTTTGAGCTTCCACCTATATGTGGATTACATGGCATATTTGCAACAGCTTCTAAACTTATGGAAAAAATAAGGGTTTTCATTCCCATTCTAGCACATGCTAAGCCTGCTTCACATCCTGCATGTCCTGCGCCTATTACAGCAACATCATAATCTCCTGCAAAATACTTCATTTTCAAATTCCTTTCATTATTTTATTTCATAATTATTTTTATAATCTATAAATTATATTTTTTGTGGAACAAAAATTTATGTTCTGTGTACTTTTTCTCTTATAATTTGTCTTTTGTATTGCAAAGGTTTGGGAAAGAATTAAATTTTAACACAGTCAAAATTCTAATTATTTTTCAAACCAATTACTTACCTAAACAAAATCTTGCAAATATTTCATTAATAATTTCTTCTCCAGCTTCATCTCCTGTTATTTCTCCTAAATTAGATAAAACATCTTTTATTGAAATAGCAACAATATCAACAGACATGTTTTTATTAAGACTTTCTTCTGCTTTTTCTATATTAATTATAGCTTTTTTAATAATATTTTTATGTCTTTCATTAGTAATTATTATTTCATTGTCTAAATTAATTTGATTTAAGTTAAACATTTGTGTAATTTTATTATATAATTCATTAATACCTTCATTTTTTAAAGCTGAAATTTCAACTATATTATTAAATTTGCTTAATTCTTCATTTTTATCGTTTATTACTAAACCTAAATCTGTTTTATTTAAAATTATAATAGTTGTGTTAGGATTTACTATATTTAATATTTCTTTGTCATCTCTTTTTAATTGCTTGCTTGCATCTATTATAACTAAACACAAATCTGCATCTTTAGCAATTTTTTTTGCTTTTTCTATTCCAATTCTTTCGACTTCATTTTCTGTATTTCTTATTCCTGCAGTATCTATTAGCTTTAGCGGGATACCATTTATATTAACAAATTCCTCTATAGTATCTCTTGTAGTTCCTTCAAATTCGGTTACAATTGCTCTATCTTCTTTTAAAATAGCATTTAATAATGATGATTTTCCAGCATTTGGTTTTCCAATTATTGCAGTTTTAATACCTTCTTTTATAATTTTTCCATTTTCAAATGATTTTTCAAGTTGTTGTAGTTCTTTTTTTATCTTCTCTAATTTTTCTTTAATGTCAGAATCTAACATTTCTTCAACATCATATTCCGGATAATCTATCGATACCTCAATATTTGTCATTATATCTAAAACTTTTTGTTTTATTTTATTAATTTCCTGAGTTAAAAAGCCTTCAAGTTGTTTTATTCCCTCTTTTGCTTCTCTATTGGATTTTGCATTTATAATGTCAATTACTGCTTCAGCTTGTGATAAGTCTATTCTTCCATTTAGAAAAGCTCTTTTAGTAAATTCCCCCGGTTCAGCAAGTTCTGCACCATTTTTTAAACATAAATCTAAAATCTCTTTCATGACTACTATTCCGCCATGTGAATTAATTTCACACATATTTTCTGCGGTATAACTATGTGGAGCTTTAAAAAAAGAAACTAAAACTTCGTCTATTATTTTTTCTTTTTCTTTAATATGTCCATATTTTATAGTATAACCTTTTATATTATCAGTTTTATATGAATTTTTGGGATAAAAAATTTTACCTAATATTTCAAAACAATTTTCTCCACTCATTCTAATTATCCCAATTCCTCCAATGCCCGGAGCCGTAGAGATTGAAGCTATTGTGCTCATAATTTTTCTCCTTTTTACTTATTAGTATTATCGTTTAAATATTAATTATTTTCAAATAATTAATATTTAAACGATATATCAATTTAATAAAAAGTCAAAATTCCTTTAATCTTATCATTAGATTAAAATCGGAACTTTGACTTCTGATTTTATAATATATTTAATTTTACTATTTTAAACTAATTACCACTCTTCTTCTTGGTTCTTCGCCAATGCTTTCTGTTTTTACTCTTTTAGAATCTTGTAATGCCGAGTGAATAATCTTTCTTTCATAAGCTTGCATTGGTTCTAATGTTACAGCTTTTCTGGTTCTTTCAACTGTTTTAGCGATTTTCAAAGCTAAATCTTGTAAGGTTTTTTCTCTTCTTTCTTTATATCCTTCTATATCTAACCAAACTCTTATTTTTTCATCAATATTTTTATTAGCAATTGTTGAAACTACAGATTGTAATGCATATAAAGTATCTCCTCTGTATCCTATAAGAAATCCAGCCTCTTCTCCTGATATATATATTTGTATTCCTGTTGGTTTTTTTTCTGTTTTATAACTTATATTATTTCCTATATTATTTAAAAATTTATCTAAAAAAGCTTTAACATTTTTTTCAGCTTCTACAAGCTTTTCTGGTGTAACATTTTTTATTTCTTTTTTTATATTGGTTTCATTAGTTTCTTTTTTTGCTTGTCCAATTTCTTTTTCATCTTTTAATGTTAATTCTACTTTTACAACTCTTGGAGCTAATATACTAAAAAAGCTTTTTTTCTCTGTTTCTAAAACTTTAACATTAACCATATCTTGCGAAACATTTAATATCTTTAATCCATTTTCAATTGCTTCATTTGTAGTATTTCCTTCTGAAATAACACTATTTTTAGGCATTTTTTTACTCCTTTAATTTTTAATAAATTTGTTTAATATTATTCTTTCTAATATCATCAAAACATTATTCATAAGCCAATATAAAGCAAGTCCAAGTGGTGCAACCATTGCAATAGATATTGACATAATAGGCATAAACCAAGCCATTTTTTTGTTTGTATCTGCCATTGCATCATTTAAATCTTGTGTTTTTTCCTGTTCACTTGTATTTTCTTCTTCACCTTCAGTTTGTTTTTCTGAACCATCACTTATAAGCTTCTCTTTTTCCTCTTTTTTATTATTTATATTTGTTGATAGTCTAATTGATATAAATGAAGATATTACATATAAAATTGGAATGATTAATACTTTTATATTACTTAAATCTTCTGTAGGAACTTTACTTAAATCTATTCCTAAAAAGTCCATATTTATATATAAATTATCTTTATAATCAGCTATATTGAATTCCTCTTTTGTAGAAGTTGTTTCTTCATTATTTATGTTTTCGTTATTATTTTCCTTTTTATTCACAAGTTCCGAATTTTTTTCATCAATTGATTCATTGTAATTTTCTTCTTTTTCTTTGTCTGTATTTACTGTTGTCTCATCTACGGATTCTTCGTTTTCAAGTTTATTAATATAATTTATTACTGCTATTTCTTTATAATTTGTTGTAATTCCTTTTTGTTGTACATAAGCTATAGAATTATTAATTATTTCAGAATCTACTTTTTTCATATATGTGAGTGGTGAACGTACTAAATAAAATACTGAAAATAACAAAATAATTTGTATTATTGCACTAAAGCATCCTGAAAATGGACTCATCTTTTCTCTTTTATAAAGGCTCATCACTTCTTGATTCATTTTTTCAGGATCATTTTTATATTTAAATTGAATCTGCTTCATTTCATCATTGACTTTTTGACTTTTTTTCATTGTTTTTTGTTGAGAAATTGATATTGGAAGCATAATTGCCTTAACTAGAAGAGAAAACAAAATTATTGCAAAACCATAATTTCCAATAAACTCATATAAAAAATTTAATACATATCCAAATAAATTAGCAAAAAAAGCTATCATAAACTTCCTCCGTTTGTAGTTATTTTAAAGGATCATATCCTCCTTTTGAAAAAGGATTACACTTTATTATTCTAATTACTCCTAAAAAAATCCCTTTTAAAGCTCCATATTTCTCAATTGCTTGCTTTGTATATTCAGAACAAGTTGGATAATATTTGCACTTTATGTTTTTGCTTTCCAACCACATTGATATATTTTTTTGATACCAATTTATAATTATAATAATAATTTTTTTCATTTTATTCCTACTTTAAATAAGTAACCATATTAAATAAAATATACTTTAATACTATCTTGGTAGAAAAAAGCGACACCCAAACTATTTGTGTTTATATAATTATAGGAGTCGGCTTATATTCAACTCGCAATATATTTCAAATTTCTTGCGATTCAATAAGTTTAGCTTTTTTTAATATGCTAATAATATCTGCTGTTATTATTTTATAATTTAATTCGTTACAATCACTTTTTATTACAAAAACAAGATTATATCCTTTTTTTATATTTTCTTCTAAGTTTTTATAATTTTCTCTTAATAATCTTTTTGTTTTATTTCTTTGAACTGCATTTCCGTACTTTAGTACTTATTGCAAGTCCCAAAAAATTATTATTTAATTTATTTTTTAAAATAAATAGATTTAAATATTTACCAGATATTTTTTTACCATTTTTAAAAACATTTCTAAACTCATAGTTTTTCTTTAACATTTTGGTTGTTTTAATATTAAATCACTTCCTTATGCGCATAAAGATTTTCTACCTTTTGCACGTCTAGCTTTTAAAACGTTTCTCCCTGATTTTGTAGACATTCTAGCAAAAAAACCATGTACCTTTTTATTTTGTCTTTTTTTTGGTTGATATGTTCTTTTCATCTACACACACCTCCTATTGCATAAATATTTTATATGATTTTACATATATTTTCTTTTTTTTGCTTTTTTATTTACCATAAGCTCAAATATTATATTTCAAAAATCAAAAAAAGTCAATGGATTTTGTGTTTTTTTTATTAATTTTTGATTTTATATTGCTTTTTTGAAAAAAATGTTGTATAACAAATTTATAAAAAAATTATAGATTTTTAATAAATTTTTAAAAGTTATTCACAGGTTATCCACAGGCTGTGGAATTCAAACAAAAGATAATTTTAAATTATTTTTATTTTTTTTAAATTCTCAAAAGTGTTTCGCACACTATATTTCGAGATATGAAAAATTGTTCGAATCATATATAAAGTATTACAATTTTTTTACATACTTATCAACAATTGTGGATAAATTTGTGGATAACTTTTTAATGTTTTTTATTATGTATATTAAACATAATTTGTTGCTTTTGTATTTTTTAAAGAAAGGAGATGTTTTATGGAATACGAAGTAAATAAAGAAGAACTTATGGAAAAAATAAAATCTTTATTAGTTCCTGAAATTTCGCCAATTTCTTTTAATACTTATATTAATCCATTAACAATAGAAAGTATTTCTGATAATAATATTGTCTTTATTTGTAAAGGTTCTTTTATAAAAGATATGCTAGAAAATAGATTTGCACCACTTATATTAAGTACTATAAGCTATATTACCAACAGAGATTTTACATTTTCTGTACATGATATAGAAACCAAAGAAAAGGAAAATATAGTAGCAGAAATACCAGGTCTAGAAAATACTCAAGAAAAAAATATTGATTCCAATATAGATAAAGAGGATTTTAATAATGTAAAGATAATTCATCCTCAAAAGGTAGAAGAAGAATCTTCTTATTCCAAAAATAGTTTAAATCCTAAATATACTTTTGATACTTTTGTTGTAGGAAATAATAATAGATTTGCACATGCTGCTGCTCTCGCGGTTGGAGATAATCCAGCAAAAACATATAATCCATTATTTATATATGGTGGTGTTGGTTTAGGAAAAACACATTTAATGCAAGCAGTAGGAAACAGACTTATGCAAAATAATCCATCTATAAATATTGTTTATGTAACCTCAGAACAATTTACTAATCATCTAATAAATTCTATAAAAGATGGACAAAATGACCCTTTTAGAAACAAATACAGAAATACTGATGCTCTTTTAATTGATGATATTCAATTTATTGCCAAAAAAGAAAGAGTACAAGAAGAATTTTTCCACACATTTAATACTTTATATGAAAATGGAAAACAAATAATTCTTACTAGTGACAAACCACCTAGAGATATTCCTTTTTTAGAAGATAGATTAAAGTCAAGATTTGAATGGGGTCTTCTTGCAGACATTTCAAATCCTGATTATGAAACAAGAGTTGCCATACTTCGAAAAAAAGCACTAGATGAAAATATAATTATAGATGACATTATTTTAGCAGATATTGCTACAAAAATAGATTCAAATATACGTGAATTAGAAGGTGTATTTAATAAAATTGTAGCAAGAGCATCTTTAACTCATAGTCCAATTACAATAGAACTTGCCGAAAATGTTATTAATGAATTTATCTATAAAAAAGAAAAAGTAATTTCTTCAGATTATATACAAGAAACTGTATCTAAATATTTTAGTATAGATAAAAAAGAATTAGCTGGAGATAAAAGGTCAAATGATATAGCTTTTCCAAGACAAATCGCAATGTATCTTTGTAGAGAGGTTGCTAATATGAGTTTTCCTCAAATAGGTCAAGATTTTGGAAATAGAGATCATTCAACTGTTATGCACGCATATAAAAAAATAGGAAAAGAAATTAAAGAAAAGTCCAACACAAAACTAATTGTGGAAAGTGTGAAAAATATAATTTTAAAGGTTGAAGAATAATAAAAGCTTATATAAAAACATAAATTCAAATTTTAATAAACTTTTTGTTCGAAAAAAATTTTTTTAAAACAATTTTGCTTTCTGTTCTTACGGAACAGCTAGATTGATTATCCACATATATTTTGTGGATAACGTGTTAATAAACTGTTTATAACTAAAAATCCACATTCAAAAGTGGAAGTTGTGGATAATATATACTAGTTTTCCACAGGGTTATCCATAGGAGTTTGTCTACGGATATTAACTTTAAACAGAGATTTCCACATTATCCACAGCACCTACTACTACTACTACTAAATATATTTATTTTATTTTATAATAATAAAGAAAGGATGATTAAAATGAATTTTGTATGCTATAAAGATAAAATTTTGAAAGCTCTTAATTCCGTAGTTAAAGGAGTATCTTCTAAAACTACAATGCCTATATTAGAAGGTATACTTATTCAAACAAATGATAATGAAATAAAACTTACTACATATGATTTAGAATTAGGTATTGAATATACAATGGAATGTGACGTTAATGAACAAGGAAGTATTGTTGTAAATGCAACAATGTTTACAGAAATTATTAGAAAATTACCTGATGCAGAAATCAATATCAGTGTGAATGAAAATAATTTACTTACAATAGATTGCGAAGGAGCTCTATATAAACTTGCAACAATGAATCCAGATGAATTTCCAGAACTTCCTAAAATAGAAATTGAAAATTCTATTACAATGGAACAAGCAGCATTAAAAAATATGATAAGAAAAACTATTTTTGCAGTTAGTACAGAAGAAAATAGACCAATTTTTACAGGTTGTTTATTTGAGGTTAAAGATAATAAATTAAATATAGTTGCAATAGATGGTTTTAGATTAGCATTAAGAACCATAAACATTCCAGTACAAGTTAATGATTTTAAAGCTGTAATACCAGCAAAAACACTAAATGAAGTTAATAAAATATTAACTGATTCATTTGATAATGTAAAAATAGGAGTTTCTAAAAATCAAGCAGTTTTTGAAATGGAAAATTGTAAAATTGTAACTAGAATTTTAGATGGAGAGTTTTTAAATTATTCTTCAGTAATACCAACTACTTGGCAAACAAGAATTAGAGTAGAAAGAGAAAGCTTATTAAATAGTTTCGAAAGAATAAGTTTAATCGCTTCTTCAAGTATTGAAAAAGAAAAGAAATATCCAGTAAAAGTTTCTATAGATATTGGAAAATTAACAATATTATGTACAAACCAAACAGGAGATGCAAAAGAGGAAATATTTATTTCTACCGAAGGTCAAAATTTGGAAGTAGGATTTAATCCGAAATACTTCTTAGATAGCTTAAAAGCTATTGATGAAAACGAAGTATATATAGAATTTGGTAGCAATGTTTCACCTTGCTTGATTAAATCTGTTGATAATAGTGATTATGTGTATATGATTTTGCCAATAAGACTTAAAGGAGAGTAGAGTTTGAAAAATAATTGGCAAATTTCGTTGTTACACTGCACTCGAAAATCCTGCGACGTACACAAAGTACGCCTCGGATTCTTCTCGTTTGTGTGCCT
>ODAI012565717.1_pt1 | contig 20793 bp, 15 predicted proteins | sample 1539321 | NCBI WGS metagenome assembly ODAI01 (sample SAMN02144231, study PRJEB22623) | gut metagenome | biome: sheep rumen | host: Ovis aries | place: New Zealand
GCTGTGCAGATGGAGCCGGGCAATCAGGAATACCGCGACGCGCTCAACAATGTTGAAAGCCGCACAAATACATACAACACAAGCACAAGCGGGAATTCAAACAGCGGCTGCTGCGGCTGTGACACCTGCACACTCTGCACATCAATGAGCTGCTGCTATTGCTGTTGTTAAATAATATAGACGGAACGGAGTTTTGAGAATGAGTAAGGAAAATACAAATGAGGTCCATATCACTTCCATCGGCGGACAGGCTGTTATGGAAGGCGTTATGATGAGAGGCCCATACAAGACGGCTGTCGCAGTAAGAAAGCCGGACGGTGAGATTGAGAGAAAGGTTGAGGACAACGGCGTTAAAACACGCTCTAAGTTCTGGCGTCTGCCGATTATCCGCGGCTGCGTCAATTTTGTGGACAGCCTTGTTTTCGGTATGAAGGCTTTAATGTACAGCGCGGAGTTTGTTGATATAGAGGGCGACGATGAGGAGGAAAAGCAGTCAAAGTTTGACAAGTGGCTTGAGGATAAATTCGGTGATAAGATAAAGGATATTGTTATCTATGTTTCAATCGGTATATCACTGATTTTCTCGATTGCGTTGTTTATGATACTGCCTACGTTCATAACCAAGGGCGTGGAAAAATTAGGTGAAATTGTGCCGTTCTTGTCACCGGTAACAAACTCGCACCTGTTTTCGAGCCTTTTGGAGGGCGTGGTGCGTATGGCGATATTTATAGGCTATCTCGCGCTTGTGTCGCAGATGAAGGATATAAAACGCGTGTTTATGTACCACGGCGCGGAGCATAAGACAATCGCGTGTTATGAGGCGGGCGAGGAGCTGACAGTGGAAAACGTTAAGAAATTTACGCGTTTTCATCCCAGATGCGGAACGAGCTTTCTCTTGTTTGTTATGATTGTCAGCATTCTTTTATTTGCGCTCCTGCCGAGAACTGATTTAGTGGTTTTAAGAGTTGTTATGCGCCTTGCGCTCCTGCCTGCTGTCGCGGGTATTTCCTATGAACTTATAAAATGGGCGGGAAGAAGTAAGAATATATGCGTAACCTGGCTTTCAAAGCCCGGTTTATGGCTTCAGAGGCTCACAACGCGCGAACCGGACGACAGTATGATGGAGGTTGCAATCGCTTCAATGGAACCGTGTATACCCGAGAACAAAGAGGACGACAAATGGTAATAGATGAGCTTGTGCGTAACGCGGCAGCGCAGCTTACGGACAACGCGCGTTTTGAAGCCGAGCAGATTGTTATGAAAGCGCTTGATACTGACCGCACACAGCTTTTGATAAACGGCAAAAAAACGGCCGGTAAAAACGATATAAAAGCCGTAAACGAAATGCTTTCGCGGAGGAAAAACGGCGAACCGCTGCAGTATATTTTGGGAGAGTGTGAATTTATGTCGCTGCCGTTTTATGTTGAAAGCGGCGTTTTAATTCCGAGAGCCGACACTGAAACGCTTGTTGAAACGGTAATAGAAGAGGCGAAGTCGGACGCAAAAATCCTTGACATATGCTCAGGCAGCGGCTGTATCGGCATAAGCCTGGCGCATTATATAAAGGACGCAACGGTTACAATGCTTGATATAAGCGACAAAGCGATGAATGTATCGGAAAAAAATATTGCGCTAAACGGCGTACAGGACAGAGTGACGGTAAAAAAATGCGATATATTGAATGAGATACCGCAAGGGAAATATGACGTAATCGTATCAAATCCGCCTTATATTGAAACGGCGGTTATTGATAAATTGCAGACCGAGGTCAAAGACTATGAGCCGCGTCTTGCGCTTGACGGCGGAGGTGACGGCCTTGTATTTTACAGAAGAATAACCGATACAGCACCGCAAATGCTTTCGGAAAACGGCATACTTGCATTTGAGATAGGCTTTGACCAAGGGAAATCTGTCAGCAAATTTATGAAAAAAAATTTTGAAGATATTAAAGTAACAAAAGACCTTGCCGGAAATGACAGGGTGGTTATTGGGAGGAAGAGATAATGAAAAGAATAACGGCGTTATTATTAACAGGCGCAGTTTTGGCTTCACAGACTGCCGCGCTCGCGTCACAGGATGTAATCGAGGTTTATTTAAACGATGTAAAAATCGAGTTTGACACAGACCCCGAAATCGTGAACGACAGAACCTTTGTACCGCTTCGCGCGATAGTGGAGGGCTTTGGCGCAGAGGTTGACTGGGACGATGAAACACAGTCAATTTCAATCACAAAGGACGGCACAACAAACCACCTGCAGATAAGCAGCGCAGACGTAAGCACCGAAACTGACGGCAGCGTCAGCGCAGCCGTGCTGGACGCGCCTCCTTACATAAAGGACGAGCGTACAATGGTACCTCTCCGCTACATCTCCGAGGGCTTCGGCTTGTTTGTTGACTGGAACGGCGAGGACAGAGTTATAACGATTACAGACACTACCGACATAGGCGAGGGCGCGCCGACGGAGTTTGCGTATTATGACGGCTTTGCGTACGTGCCTGACTTCGGTAAGTACCTAAATAGAGAGCCGGACGAGAGAAGCGCTGACAATATGTACTATTATACTGATTTGTCGGACATAGACAAGAGCTTATGTATGAAGCTTCTTGACGATTTAGGCTTTGTACAGATTGATGAAATGCATAACGAAGCGGTTGACAGCGTTGCGTTTGAAAAAGAGGACGAGCAGGTTGTTCTTGCCGGGTTTGACAATGTGTTCGGCGTAACAGTCCTCAAAAAGCAGCCTTCGTTTACCGGTGAGATAACTTACTATGAGGCGCAGCCGCTTGTACCCGATTACGGCGCGATAAACGGCATTGAAGCTCAGGACGTAACTTCAAACGGCGACGGAACTACAACATATACCTACAAATCCGCTTCCGCAACGGACAGGTCACAACAGCTGCTCACATACATAGAGGCGCTTGAAAACGAGGGCTATGCAGAAAATAACAAGACGCTCACAACACTCGAAATGACAAACGAAACCACAGGCAGTTATGTAATTCTCAATCAGGGAACAGAGGATATTGTAACACTGAAAATAACCGCAAAATAAAGGGTGATAGGCGCGGGAGAACAAAGTTCTTTCGTTTCCTATATAGTCCTTGAACGCAGTGAAAGGATGACTTAGATATGGAAAACAAGATAAATTATATGCCGGTTGTGCCTATGCGCGGAATGGTATTGTTTCCGCATATGACGCTGAACTTTGATGCGGCACGTCCTGCTTCGATTAAGGCGATTGAGGCGGCAAACGCATCAAATTCAATTGTATTTTTATCGGCGCAGAAGGATATTCGCACGGAGGAGCCGGGCTTTGGTGATATATACGACATAGGCACTGTTGCAAAAATAAGACAGGTAATGCGTATGCCCGGCGGCGTTACGCGCGTTATTGTTCAAGGGTTAAGGCGCGGTATTGTTGACTGCGAAATCCCCGACAACGATTATTTAAAGGCGGGTATAATTGAATTTGAGGACTCGTATTATATTGATGAGCCGGTAAAGGAAGCGTATAAGAACCGTCTCAGAAAAACATTTGAGGAGTATTTTTCACAAAATCCAAAGCTCACCGCCGATCATTTTATGCAGGTTATGGCGGCTTCAAGTCTTGGTGAGGTTTGTGATTTGATTGCCGCGGCGGCGGAACTTGATACCGAAATCTGTCAGGAAATACTTTCCGAGTTTGACGAGTGCGCCAGAGCCGAGGCTCTTGTTGTCGCGCTCCAAAATCAAATGGAGATTTTAAAACTTGAACGTCAGATAGCGCAGCGGGTCAAAGAGAGAATTGACAAAAACCAGCGCGAATACTACCTGCGTGAGCAGCTTCACATTATACAGGAGGAGCTTGACGGAGGTGACGGCGTAAACAGCGAAGCCGAGGAATTTAAGACGAAGATAAACAAGCTGAAAACCACAAAGGAAACAAAGGATAAACTCTTAAAGGAGGTTGACCGTTTTCTTAAAATGCCGCCTTCATCATCGGAAAGCGCGGTAGTACGTACATACCTTGACACTGTTCTCGAAATGCCGTGGAATAAATTGTCAAAGGAAAATAATGACATACCGAACGCGCAGAAGGTGCTTGACGAGGACCATTACGGACTTGAAAAGGTCAAGGAAAGAATAGTTGAATACCTCGCAGTAAGACAGATGACCAACGGCAAAAGCAGCACAATTCTCTGTCTTGCAGGACCGCCGGGAGTGGGTAAAACGTCGGTTGCAAAATCGGTTGCGAGAGCGTTAAACCGTAAATATGTTCGTGTATCGCTTGGAGGCATACACGATGAAAGTGACATACGCGGTCACAGAAAGACGTACATAGGCGCTATGGAGGGCAGAATTATGGCGGCTATGAAGGAAGCAAAAACGAAAAATCCGCTTATTTTGCTTGATGAAATAGACAAAATGGGCGTTGACTATAAGGGCGACCCGTCCGCGGCTTTGCTTGAAGTATTGGACTACGAGCAAAACTCAACATTCCGCGACCATTATATAGAAGTGCCGTTTGATTTGTCGCAGGTGTTGTTTATCACAACGGCAAACACGCTTGACACCGTATCTCGTCCGCTTCTTGACAGAATGGAGATAATTGAATTATCCGGCTACACAAGCACGGAAAAGTTCCATATTGCAAAGGACTACCTGATGCCGAAAACGATTAAAAATAACGGCTTAAAGCCTGAGCAGATCAGTATTGCAGACAATGCGATTAAGGATATAATTGAGTATTATACGCGTGAGGCAGGCGTGAGAAAGCTGGAGCAGCAGATAGGCAAAATCTGCCGCAAGGCTGCAAAGGAGCTGCTGTCGTCACGTAAGAAATCAATAAAGGTAACGGCGAAGAATTTAGAGGATTTTCTTGGTAAACAGCGTTATCACTTTGATAAAATGCTCGATCACGACGAGGTCGGCGTTGCGCGCGGACTTGCTTGGACGGCAGTCGGCGGTGAAACGCTTTCGATTGAAGTAAACGTAATGCCCGGAAACGGCAAGGTCGAGCTTACGGGAAAATTAGGTGATGTTATGAAGGAGAGCGCGATGGCGGCGATAAGCTATATACGTTCAAATTCAAAGGAGCTTGGCGTTAAGGACGATTTCCACAAGACGCACGACATACATATCCACGTTCCCGAGGGCGCGGTTCCAAAGGACGGACCGTCGGCGGGCATCACAATGGCGACCGCTGTTGTGAGCGCGCTCACGAAAAAAAGCGTCAGAAACGATATTGCAATGACAGGTGAAATAACGCTTCGAGGACGCGTTTTGCCGATAGGCGGTTTAAAGGAAAAATCTCTCGCAGCATACCGCGCCGGCATAAAGGACATCATAATTCCCGAGGAAAACAAACCGGACATAGATGATGTACCTGAGGAAATACGGGGAAAGCTAAATTTTATACCGGCGAACAGTATGGACACGGTATTAAAGAATGCACTGAGATAATAGGAGAAAAATTATGAATATACACAACGCATCATTTCTGATTTCGGCGGTCAGGCCAAATCAGTACCCCAAAACCGGCCTTATGGAGTTCGCCTTTGCAGGCCGCAGTAATGTCGGTAAATCGTCACTTATAAATAAAATTTTAAACCGTAAATCACTCGCGCGTGTTTCGGGTACGCCCGGTAAGACGGTGACGATAAACTTCTATAACATCGACGATACTATTTATCTTGTTGACCTGCCCGGCTACGGCTACGCGCAGAGAAGCAAGGTGGAAATCGAAAAATGGGGCAAGATGATGGAGAACTATCTTGCAAACCGTGAGCCGCTCATTCAGACGATTTTGCTTGTTGACAGCCGCCATAAGCCGACAAAGGACGATATGCAGATGGCACAGTGGATACGTCATTACCACGACCGCCTTATCGTTATTGCGACAAAGATGGATAAGCTTAAAAAGAGCGAGATAGAACCGAATTTGGAGAGAATATGGGAAACGCTTGAAATGGGCGAGGACGATATTCTTGTACCGTTTTCAATAAAGAACGATGAAGGAAAGATTACCGTATGGGATATGATAGATATGATGCGACAGGGGGAAATGCTTGAAGATGAAGAATAAAATTATTCTTTTTGCGGCGGTCTTTGGTATAATACTCGGCACAACTGCGCTTGCGGCGGACATAACCTTTACACCCGAGGGCGGCGGCAAGTGGATTTTCTGCAATAACCCGGAAAATATATACAATGAAAATCTGATGAACCACCCCGATTATGAGCCGGCATATCTGATGAATAATGAACACCTTACACCGGACAAATATGATTTTCTTATCTGCCATTTAAACTGTACAGAAACAAATAATGGCTACGGCGCGGGCTTTCCTGTTGAGGTTGACGCGGAGATAACGGCGTCGGAGGACAGCGTTATAACAATAAACAAGTCTTTCTTCGAGGTGCCGCAGGATGTTGCGTACATTTACGGCGACGGCAGATGGGCAAAGGATATGCACAAGGTTTCCTGCCTTAACGCGCTCACGTCATATTTAGGCGTGAATTTTGCCGAAGCAAACGGCTCGTGGCTCTATGAGGCAGAGCCTTATGAACCGGTAACGATTGAGATAAAAAAAGGTGAAACTATTTGGCTTAGTACGTACACGGCTGATTACGACGTTGTGCCTTATTTTAAGCCCGTAGAAATTTTGGGTGAATTTGAGCTTACAAAGGGCGAGGTTTGCTTTAACGTCTGCGCCTTTAAATCGGGCGCGGAAATCGGTGACAGAACCGGCTTTAGTAAAGAAGCCGCGTTCGGTAAATATGACCGTGACCGCAAGCAAAAGGGTATAGCCGAGTCGCTTCCCAAGGTGAACGCATACCTTGAGTACACGCTTGACAATACCTTAAAGGACGGCGACTTTATCAAGAATAAGATATACAATCAGTACGAAAAGAGAGGCAACGTAACGGATGTATGGTGCACGCACCTTAATCCGCAGGATGATTTGTGGTCGCAGAGTATAACGGCGCAGTCGGATTTGCTGACGATTACCTACAAGGACGACAGTAAGCTCGACTATTACGGCTATAAGATAAAAAAGAATGACCGCAACAATATCTGGCTCTGGGACCCGTTCCACAGCGACACGGCCGAATATGAGGGCGGTTCAACGTGGTATCTCAATAAGGATGAATATTTGCCGAACTACGACCTTTCCGCAAACCGTTCAAATTACGGCTACGCGTGCAGTATTGGTAACTACTGCGTTGAGGAATGTTATAATTTAAAGGTTAAAAACACAATGCCCTACGACCGTTATTTTGAGTATGTGGCGGAAACGGAAAGCAACATAGGCGTTTACGTCGAGGACGAGGATGGCAAGCACTCAGGTCTTTACAAGGGCGAGTGGGGCGACAGGAAGGACGTTCTCGCAAGCGTGAAAATTCCGGCCAAGGGCGAAAAGGAATTTAAGATAAACGTAATTCTCCCGATAAACTGTGTAGGCGGTATTAAAAACCGCTTTATGGTGAGTGACAAGTGCAGCATAACAAAAACGTATGAGGACTTTGTCAAGGAGAAAAACGACATAGAAAAAGGCGTTTTGTCGTATGGCACGAATGCGTCAGAGGTGTATGACAAGCTAAGTGATGAAGCCAAAAAGATTGTCGGTGACAACGGCGACTATTACGAGCTTATAGAAACAGCTTGGGGCTATATGCTCCGCTACAGGGACTGGGACGGACTGCCTTACTACTACGCCGCAAACTGGAAGAAGCTCAAAACGATTTACACGCTTGACAAAAAATACAACGTTGTAACGCACTACAATCCCGAGGCAATGATACGCGCCGCGCTATATTATGACGACGGCTACTATATCGAGGACGCGGACGGTAACAGGTTTGTTACCACAGACGGCAGGAACTGGGAGGAGTTTAGCCACCGCCTGCCGCTTGTGGATGTTGAGTTTAACAATGACGAGCCTTCAGGATGGGCGGCTGATGAATTAACGCGCGCGTATGAGATAAACGCCGCGCCGTATGATTTAAAGGATAAGATTGACTACGACGCGCCTATGACGCGTACAATGTTCTGCTACGTGCTGTCCACAATGCTGCGCCGTGCGGATATGATGCCGGAGGAGATTGACGAGGATATAGAGTTTACCGATACCGAAAGCAATACGATAAGAAAGCTTGCAACCGCCGGTATTATCTCAGGCTACGATGACGGCTCCTTCAGACCAGAAGGCGAGATAACAAGACAAGAAGCGGCGGTACTGCTTTACAGAGCGGCCTTGTCGGCGTATGGTAATAATGTGCTTGAAGAATATGATAAGGAAATGGCCGAATATTTTGAGGAAAAGGGAGAGAGTACAGAAAGAGCGCTGTTTGTAACGCATGACATATATTCCGATGATAAAGACATAAACGAGTGGGCATACCTTCCCGTATATTTTTTGAGAGACTGGAATATAATGCAGGGTATGACAGACGGCAGCTTCTCGCCGGAGATGACATATACAAATGAACAGTCAATCGCAACTATTTTAAGGCTGTATGATTTTATAAACGAATATGCAAAAGAAAAAGACCGTTAAGGTCTTTTTCTTTTGCATTAAATTATTTCCGTAACGTGTCTTGTCGCGTGGCAGCTTATATTGACCGCCACAGGCAATCCCGCAATATGCGTGGGAAACACCTCAATATTGACCGCAAGCGCAGTAGTCGTGCCGCCCATACCCTGCGGACCAATGCCGAGCTTGTTCACGCGTTCAAGCAGCCTTTCCTCCAAATCAGCGTAGAACGGATTTTCGTTTCTCTTATCCAAATCACGCGTCAGCGCCTTTTTGGAAAGCTCCGTAACCTTGTCGAGCGTACCGCCTATGCCGATGCCTACCACCATAGGCGGACAGGGGTTTGCGCCCGCTTTTCTGACTGTTTCTGTCACAAAATCAATAACGCCGTCTAAGCCGTCCGAGGGGTTCAGCATTTTAACCGCGCTTTTGTTCTCGCTGCCGAAGCCCTTGGGCGCAATCGTAATCTTTATCTTATCACCCCTGACAAAATCATAGTGAATGACAGCCGGCGTGTTGTCCTTTGTGTTGACGCGGTTTAATGGGTCGGCTACAACGGATTTTCTCAGATAACCCTCGGTATATCCCTTTGAAACGCCCTTGTTTATAGCCTCGGTAATCGTATCACCCTCAACCATAACCTCGTTTCCGATTTCGACGAAAAACACTGCCATACCGGTATCCTGACAGATAGGTATTTCTTTCGTATGCGCTATTTCCGCATTCTTTAAAAGGTTTTTCAGTACACCCTTTGAAATATCGCTTTTTTCAGTTTCAACGCTCTTTTCTATCGCATTTTTGACATCGTCATTTATATGACAGTTCGCCTTGATGCACATATCGCGCACAACGCGAACAATCTCGTCCGAATTAACAGTTCTCATTGTAAAATCTCCTTTTAAATCAATACCCAGCTTTCAAACCACTTTAAGAAGTGCTTGACGTAATCAACGCTCACAGGCGCGCCCGACAGTACCGGGTAGAACATCACAAACAGCACGATAACAAGCGCGGTATAGCCGAAGATTGCGTACATAGCCGCTTTTTTATTCTTCGCCTCATTGTATATACACAGAAGCGAATAGCCTATCATCATAACGATAAACGGCACGCAGGGGAAGTAGTGGTAGATGAATGTTATACGCGTAACCGGTATCCACCATATAAGCTGTGCAAGATATGCGATGGTAAGGAATATCGCGCTCTTATCTCTGTACTTTACCGCGCGGAACGCAAGGTAGAAGAACGCCGGAATACCCATCCACCAAACAAGCGGATTGCCGAACGAGCTTATTCCCTCCTTAATACCGCTCCCAAGGTCAGCCGAGTAGAACCATATAGGCCGCTTCATTATAATCCACTCATACCAGTGTGACGAGAAGGCGTGAGTTGAATTTACAACCGTTTTGCCGTGGTAGGTGAGCATTGCCTCCTGATTTTGCAGTATTGTCGCAAGTCCCTTTGAGTCGGGCGCGCCGAGGTAGGGGATATATGACATAAGATATACCGTAAGCGGCACAACCACAAAGAAGCCGGCGCAGAAAGCAACGGTTGAGATGATATACTTCTTTAATGCGCCGCCATTAAACGCGCGTATACTACCGCCCTGTCCGGCTCCGCCAAATTCCGCCTTGTAGTAGAAGATACAGCGTCTTACAAAGGTTATGAGCCATATAATAAATATGCCCGAAGCCGCGTAAAGACCTGTCCACTTGCTTGCTATCGCAAACGCCGTTGCAACGCCGCAGAGCGCAAGCCATTTAAGCTCCGTTCCGAGTTTTTCCTTTGTAATATCAACCGTGCAGTAGCGGTAGATAAAGTAGTACATCAGTATTATAAAGAACGTTACATACACGTCAATAGTCGCAATTCTCGTCTGCGCGAAGTGCATAAAGTCGAACGTGAACAAAAGACACGTAACAATTGCAAGCCACGATTTTTTGAGAAAACGCAGCGCAAACAGGTAAATAACCGGCACCATCAGTATACCGAACAGCGTACCCATAATTCTCCAGCCGAACGGATTCATACCGAATATCTTTATACCAATTGAAATAATTACCTTACCGAGCGGCGGATGCGTCCATTCGTAAACGGGCAGACCGTGCAGGAATTCATACGCTGTACGCGCGTGGTAGATTTCATCAAAGTAAGTGCTGTTACTGTCATTTCTCGGCGCGTACTCGTTTTGCTCGTCCGTAACGGCAGCCGCGCTTTGCGGCTTAACGCCTTTTACCTCAATAACGTTTCCGTCCTTATCGGTGAGGACAACCTCATTTAAGGTAAGGTGGTCGCCTGTGGTGGAGAGCGTTATATAACGCGCCGTTTTTGAAACCGTTTCATCGTTCCAGCAGAATACGCTGCCGCTTGTTATAGATTTGGTGAACGTTTCCTCACCGGCAGTATTTTTTGCTGAAATATCAATCGCGCGGTTTTCATTAAGTTCCCAGGAGCCTAAGTAGAAATTGAACTTGTCTATTTGCCTGTCCGAACCGAGATCAATAGTGACCGCTCCGTTTTCAAGATTGTAGCTGCTCTGTGCCGCGTGCATATCACCGAGACCAAACAGCGCAACCGAGGCGTAAACAACGGTTATAACGGCCATTGCAATCAGGTCAAACCGCTTTATCTTCGGCATAACCGCGCCCCAGACACCGTTATCGAGGGCTTTAGGTGAAGCTGTCTTCTTAGCCGCTGTCTTTTTTGCCGCCGCTGTCTGATTCGCCTGTCCCTTCCTGCCAATCGGCTTTACCGCACCGACGGATAACGGGAATTTATCCTTTACATACATAGCATAGGAGATATAAATAATTCCGGCACATAGTATAACGTTTATAAGCGAGCAAACATTTACAACCGGAGATGTATAGTATTTGTTAATATCGGTGTTGTACACGAACAGCACCCACGCAGCGTTAAAAAACTGCGAAAGCGTTACAAGTCCGAATGCTGCGTACATTTTTATATTTGGTAAATATATAACTGCTATAAGCAAAAGTATAACGGCGGGATACGCGTATCTTTCGTGCATTTTCGTTGACAGCATATAAGTTAGGAACACAATAAGCGCGCCGGAAAAATAATATTTAGACTCATTTTTGCTTTTAAGCACGACAAACACAGTATAAACAGAGATTGCCACGAGAAATACATAGCCTAAAACGGAGGTAAACGGCGTGAGCGCAACCCAGTTCTGACCGAACAGACCCCAGACGTTGAACGCGTTTACCGTTGCGTAAGGGTAAGACGCAAGCGTTTTGGTATACTGCTCCACAACGTGCCCCAACCCAAACGGCAGCGCAAGCACGAATATAAGCGCGATTGCGCCTATGCCGAAGCCGATGTTTTTGAGCAGCTTATTTATGCTGAAATTGTCCAGAATAACATTCTCAATAAAACCGCCTATAAGCACAGGCGCGAAAATAAACGCCTGCGGCTTAATAAACAGACAAATCGCAAACATAAAGTATGACAGCGTCATTTTCTTTTCCGTAATAAAATACAGCATAAGAAGCGCAAAAAGCGAGTAAACACCGTCAACCTGTCCCCAAAGCGAGCTGTTTAATATCGAGACGGGGTTAAACAGCCACAGTGCGGCAAATATAAGTGATACAAGTATATTGAATTTTTTTGATGAAATCCGGTACACAACATAAGCCGCGGCAATGTCAAAAAGTATAGCCGGCAGCTTGATAAGCGCCCAAAGCGCGCCGCCGCTTAAAGGAAGTATGCTTTTCACCGCGCCGATAATATAAAGAACGTACATATAACCCGGCGGATAATCGTGGAAGCCTTCGGAGGCGTAAAATGCCGGTATGCCGTCCTTAAAAATCTGACTTGACCAGCCGTCAAAGCAGCCCATATCCGTCTCGTGTCCCTTGAACACTGCCGCAAGTATAATGCGCACCAAGAATGCCGCGCCTGCCGCAACGAGGAAATACGTCAGCTCGCCGCCGGGCTTTGAAGATTTTTTTATTGCCGGCGCAAGCGCGTAAGTCCAGACAGCATAAAGCGCTATCGCCAAAAATAGTGTAAAAAGAAGTATTCCGGTCATAAAAACTATATCTCCTTGAAATAATATATTCTAATACAGTATTTTACTATATTCCGCGCAATTTATCAAGAAGAATTACAAAATTAGCCGTATTTTAGCAGATAAGTCGAAACAATCAAAAACATTCGAAACCAATCAATAATATTAAAAATGACTAAAAATAAAGTCATATGTGCAACATATACAATAAAATTAACCAATATTTGTAAATGAATATGATTGACTTTGAATGAAAATAGGGGTATAATTATATCAGAAACAATCACAAACGGTCAAGCGAGGTGAAGAATATGCTGCCGGGTGAAAGATGCGAGGAAATACTGCGTATAATTAACGAGCGGGGTTCTATTTCAAATCAGGAGCTTGTGGCGCTTACAGGCGCGTCTGAGTCTACGATAAGGCGTGACATAACGGCTCTGGCTGACGAGAACAGAATAATGCGCGTACACGGCGGCGCAATGTCACTAAACTCCGGCATACGTATGGAGGATAAGGACGTAGGCGCGCGCAGAGCGGAAAACGGCGATGAGAAGAGGATAATCGGTATGTATGCCGCGTCGCTTATAGAGAACGGCGATCTTGTTTATATTGACGCCGGCACAACAACGGAGTATATGATTGATTATATAACCGCAGTAGGTGTTACCTTCGTGACGAATGCGCTCACGCACGCGGTAAGGCTTGCGCAGCGCGGCTTTAACGCATATATCCTGGGCGGACAGGTAAAGTCGGTTACGGAGGCAATTATAGATTCGGAAGCGATTATATCACTTTCAAAATACAACTTTACAAAGGGATTTTTCGGTACGAACGGCGTAAGCCTTAAAAGGGGCTTCACAACGCCTGATGTGCGCGAGGCGGATGTGAAGAAATACGCAATGTCACGCTGCTTTGAACCGTACATTCTATGTGACGCTTCAAAGTTTGGCAAGGTTTCAAGAGTTACCTTTGCTTCGGGCGGTGACGCGGCGGTGATAACCGAGAAAATACCCGAAGGCTACGGCGCGTTTGATATAAGGGAGGCTGGCAAAATATGATTTACACGATTACATTTAACCCTGCACTTGACTACATTATGAATGTGCCGGAGTGTATAACCGGCACGGTAAACAGGACGGAAACGGAAAAGATCCTTGCAGGCGGCAAGGGTATAAACGTTTCAACGGTCTTAAAAAATCTCGGCTATGAAAATACGGCTCTCGGCTTCACGGCGGGCTTCACCGGCGGCGAGATTGAGAGAATGCTCACGGAAATGGGCATTAAGGCGGATTTTATAAGATTGAAGGACGGACTTACGAGAATAAACGTAAAGATAAAGTCAAAGGAAGAAACGGAAATAAACGGACAGGGCCCCGATATTCCCAAGGAAGCGGTAGAGGAGCTTTACAAAAAGCTTGACGATATAAAAGAGGGCGACACCTTAGTGCTTGCCGGAAGTATACCGAAAACGCTTCCCGACACAATTTACTGCGAAATTATGGAATATCTTACCGGCAGGGGAATTAACATTATAGTAGACGCGACGAGAGATTTGCTTTCAAATGTTCTTAAATACAAGCCGTTTTTGATTAAGCCAAACAATCACGAGCTTGGTGAAATCTTCGGCGTTACGCTCAAAACACGCGCAGAAGTCGTGCCTTACGCGAAGAAGATGCAGGAAATGGGCGCGAGAAACGTGCTTGTTTCTATGGCGGGCGAGGGCGCGGTGTTCATTGGCGAGAACGGCGAGACATATGAGAGCGAGGCGCCCAAGGGTAAGGTTGTAAACTCCACCGGCGCAGGTGACAGTATGGTGGCGGGCTTTATAGCCGGTTATCTGGAAAAGGGCGATTATCTGTACGCGCTCAAAATGGGTCTTAGCGCAGGCAGCGCAAGCGCGTTTTCGGAGAACCTTGCTACAAAGGAAGAGGTCATAAATGTGTATAACACAATAAAGTAATAAATTAAACAACGAGTAAAGGGAGGTAAAATTATGCGTATCACAGATTTATTGGCAAAGGAGAGCATTGAACTCGGCGGAGCATCGATGACCAAGGAAGAAACCATTGCCAAAATGGGAGAGCTGATGTATGCAAGCGGTAAAATAACCGACAAGGACGCATACATTGCAGGTCTTAAGGCACGCGAGGAGGAAAGCACAACGGCTGTAGGCGAGGGAATAGCAATTCCCCACTACAAGGGCAAGGCGGCAAAGCAGCCGGGTCTTGCTGCAATGGTATGTCCGGACGGAACTGAGTTCGACAGCGCGGACGGTGAGCCGGTAACGCTTATCTTTGCGATTGCCGCGCCTGATACAAAGGAAAATGTACACCTTGATGTGTTAAGTAAGCTGTCGGTTATGATGATGGACGAGGACTTTACAAAAAATCTCCGCGCTGCTAAGACGCCGGAGGAATTTTTAAGCATTATCGACAAGGCAGAAACGGAAAAGGATGCGGAGGAGAATGTAGCTGTAACAGGCGCGAAAATCCTCGGCGTAACAGGCTGCCCGACGGGTATAGCCCATACGTATATGGCTAAGGAAGGCTTGGAGAAGGCTGCTGAAAAGGCCGGTATCACAATCAAGGTTGAAACGCGCGGCAGCGGCGGCGCAAAGAATGTGCTTACGGATGAGGAAATTGCTGCGGCAGACGCTATAATCGTTGCAGCAGACACAAAGGTACCGATGGAGCGTTTCAACGGTAAAAAGGTAATTGTAACACAGGGAAGCGACGGTATCAACAAGGCTGACGAGCTTGTTAAGAGAGCAATGAGCGGCGACGTGCCGGTATTTACGGCAGCGGCAGGTGAAAGCTCGGAAAAGAAGGCGGACGGTAAGGGCGGGGTAGGACATCAGATTTATACCCACCTTATGAGCGGTGTTTCGCATATGCTTCCGTTCGTTATCGGCGGCGGTATTCTTATCGCGATAGCGTTCCTTTTGGACGATTTCAAGCTTGATCCCTCAAACTTTGGTATGAACCTTCCGCTTGCGGCATTCTTTAAGACAATCGGCGGAGTTGCGTTCGGTCTTATGCTGCCGGTGCTTGCCGGATATATCGCATATTCAATAGCAGACAGACCGGGTCTCGCGGTTGGTTTTGTCGGCGGTATGCTTGCTTCGACAGGTAACGCGGTTATAGAGTTCCAGGGTCAGCAGACCGGCTTGCAGGGCTTTATCGCAAACACAGTATTTAACCCGTCAGGTAACACAGTATCGGGCTTCCTGGGTGCGCTCGTGGCAGGCTTTGTGGCAGGTTATTTGGTACTTCTTCTTAAAAAGATATTCTCAAAGCTGCCCGAAAGCCTAGAAGGTATAAAACCGACGCTTCTGTATCCGCTGTTCGGTGTGTTCATCATCGGCGCGCTTATGCTGTTTATCTTCAATCCGCTTATCGGACTTGCAAACGAAGGTCTTGCATGGCTTCTTAACAGTATGGGAACATCGTCAAAGATAGTTCTCGGACTTGTTCTCGGCGGAATGATGGCTATTGATATGGGCGGTCCTATAAACAAGGCGGCGTATGTATTCGGTACAATGGCTATTTCAAACGGTCAGTACGACATTATGGCAGCCGTAATGGTAGGCGGTATGGCGCCTCCTATCGGTATCGCGCTTGCAACAACGTTCTTCAAGCGTAAGTTTACAAAGGCGGAGCGTCAGACAAGTATTTCAAACTATATTATGGGCCTTTCATTCATCACAGAAGGCGCAATCCCGTTCGCAGCCGCTGACCCGCTGCACGTAATACCTGCAACGGCAATCGGTTCGGCAATAGCAGGCGCGCTTTCAATGGCGTTCGGCTGTACGCTTATGGCGCCCCACGGCGGTATATTCGTATTCCCGGTTGTAGGCAACTGGCCGATGTACCTTGTAGCGCTTGCGGCCGGCGCGGTTATAACGATGATTCTTCTCGGACTTTTAAAGAAGAATATAAATAACTAAGTTAATAAAATGTAAAGGAGATAAAAACTATGAAAGAATTTACCTACACAATTACAGACCCCCAGGGTATGCACGCTCGTCCCGCAGGCGTTCTCGTAAAGGAGGCAGGCAAGTATCAGTCGAAGATTACGATTGAGAAAGACGGCAAGGCAGGCGACGCAAAGAGAATATTCGCTGTAATGGGACTTGGCGTTAAGTGTGGTCAGACAATCACCGTAAAGGTAGAGGGCGACGATGAGGCTGAGGCAGCAGCGGCGATTGAAGAATTCTTAAAGGCAAATCTGTAAAATATGAGAGAACGGCTCAAAACACGAGCCGTTCTTTTTTACTGTTCTTTTTCAACATTTTTCTTGTAATTTGTATTTATTTGTGATATATTTATTCTATCTGACCATTTTGGAGGAATAGGTATGCCGAAATATTTTATGCCGACAATGCTGTTGTCGGGCAAAAATTGCATAAAGAGCCATCCGCGCCATTTCAGGCAGGGCAAGAAATGTATGATTGTCACAGGCAGACAATCCGCGGTGAAATCGGGCGCGCTTACGGACATCAAGGATGTGCTTGAAGAAAACGGAATTGAATATGAATTATACGACCACATCACAGGTGAAACAGGCATAAGTGAGATATACGCGCTTGGTAAGATGATGCGCGCAAATTATATAGATTATGTTATCGGTATCGGCGGCGGTACAACGCTTGACGCGGCAAAAGCGGCGGCGGTGTACGCGGCGAATGACATAAAGCCGATGGATATTTATGATGAGGATTTTGCGAATTCTCTTCCTGTAATATGCGTTCCGACAACGGCCGGCACAGGCTCGGACACGACGCAGTATGTTATGATGATGCTTGACGATGTTCACAACAGAAAGAGCTTTAAATCCGATAAATGCTTCCCGTACGCTACGTACCTCGATTCGCGCTACACTATGACGCTGCCGATAGAGGTTACGAGAAACACCGCGGTTGACGCGCTTTGCCACGCGGTTGAGTCGTACCTTAACACACAGGCGTCGGCGTTTTCCGATGTTGTCGCGCTTGAAGCGATACGCCTTATAGGCTCGTGCGCGCCGCACCTTATTGCGGGTAAGGTCACGGAGGACGATAGGGAAAAGCTGCTCGTTGCCGCCTCATCGGGCGGAATGGCGGTTGCGCATACAGGTCTTAACGTAGTTCACGCAATGGGACACCAGTTAACCTGCGACAAGCAGGTGCCGCATGGCCGTGCAAACGGCGCGCTGCTCGTTGAGTTTATAGCGTGGATGGCGAAGCACGATATTATGCGCGCGGTTGATGTTATAACTGCGTTCGGTTCAGATTTGCCGAGCCTTAAACGGTTTATCGACAGAGCCGCTCCCGTTACCGAGGAAATAACGGAAAAGGATATAGACAAGTGGATTGAACAGTCAATTGCGGACGGAGTAAAGGAAAACTGCGGCGGCACGTTCACCAGGGAGGACGAACGGCTCATCTATTACAACGCGCTTGTCAACAAGGAAAGAAAATTCACAAAATGGCAGTATAACTAAATAATATCCCACCTCTATGCGGCATAAAATGTTGTGAGGTGGGATTTTATGATTATTGATAAAAAATACATTATACTGGCGGCCGCGGTGCTGGCGGTGGCAATATCGGTAGTTGCACTTTTGCTTTCGGGCGGAAAAAAGCAGCCGGTGATGGCGGACGGAGTAAAAATCGTGCTTGACGCTGGCCACGGCGCGCCCGACGGCGGCGCGGTCGGCATTGACGGTACGGAGGAAAAGGATATTAACCTTGCAATTACGGAAAAGCTCCGGGAGGTTTTAGAGGGCAGGGGATATGTTGTTGTTATGACGCGTGACTCAGACAGCGGATTGCAGGACGAGAGCGCGGGTACAATACGCGAAAAGAAGGTATCCGATATGAATAAGCGGCGCGAGATTATGGAGAAAAGCGGCGCGGATTTATTTGTGAGCATACATATGAATTCCTTTTCCGACCCGAAGGTGAGCGGTCTGCACATCTTCTATGATAAAGCACACCCTGAGGCGGAAACGCTCGCAAAGAGCATACAGCAGAAAATAGCCGGGGTAACCGGCGCGGAAACAAACGCGGTAAAAACAGCCGATACAAGCCTTTTTCTTATGAAAAACTCCCCAATCCCTGCCATACTCGCCGAGTGCGGCTTCCTGTCAAACCCCGACGAGATAAAGAAGCTCAGGGACGAAGCCTACCAAGCCAAAATCGCATGGGCGATTGCCGAAGCGATTGGTGATTATACAAATTAACAAATAAAAATACACAAAACTCGTCAAATTTCTATCAAACATTTACACAAAAACATTGACTATGTCTTTAATTTGTTATATAATTGTAACCGATTTTAGTTAAAATTAAATTTTACATATTGGAGGCAAAGAAAATGAGCAGAGTTTATAACTTTTCCGCAGGCCCCTCTATGCTGCCGGAGGAAGTTTTAAAAAAGGCACAGGAGGAAATGGTGGAGTACGGCAATAGCGGTATGTCCGTTATGGAAATGAGCCACCGCTCAAAGGATTATCAGGCAATTATTGACGAGGCTGAGGCGCTCGTTCGTGAGCTTATGAACGTTCCCGACAACTATAAGGTGCTATTCCTTCAGGGCGGCGGCAGCACACAGTTTGCTATGATTCCCCTTAACCTTGCAAGGAAGAACAAGAAGGCTGACTATGTTATAACAGGTCAGTGGGCAAAGAAGGCTGCCGAGCAGGCTGAGAAGTATATCACGGTAAACCGCGTTGCTTCATCGGCTGACAAGACCTTCTCATATATCCCGAAGCTTGACAAGTCTGCTTTCTCAGACGATGCTGATTATTTCTACATTTGCTATAACAATACAATTTACGGTACACGTTACACATCTCTTCCCGACACGGACAAGCCGCTTATCGCAGATATTTCATCCTGCGCTATGTCAGAGGTTATTGACGTATCGAAGTTCGGTCTTTTGTTTGCCGGTGCACAGAAGAACCTCGGCCCCGCAGGCGTAACGCTTGTAATCGTTCGTGAGGACTTAATCGGTGATGCTATGGATATTACACCGATTATGCTCAACTACAAGACACACGCTGACAACGGCTCAATGTATAACACGCCCCCGACATATGCAATATATGTATTGAAGCTCGTTCTTGAGTGGATAAAGTCAAAGGGCGGTATCGCTGAGCTTCAGAAGATAAACGAGGCAAAGGCAAAGATACTCTACGATTTCCTTGATTCTTCAAAGCTATTCAAGGGTACAGTTGTTCCCGAGGATCGTTCGCTTATGAACGCGCCGTTTGTAACGGGTAACGAGGAAATGGACGCTAAGTTCATAGCTGCCGCTAAAGAGGCCGGTTTTGTAAACCTTAAAGGCCACAGAACAGTCGGCGGTATGAGAGCAAGTATCTACAATGCAATGCCTGTTGAAGGCGTTGAAAAGCTCGTTGCTTTTATGAAGAAGTTTGAGGAAGAAAACGCTTAAATAAGGAGTTTTTGAAATGTATAATATACTTACGCTAAATAAAATCGCCGCTTGCGGACTTGACCGTTTGGGCGATAACTATAACATCACCGATGATGTGAACACAGAAAAGGTTGACGGAATAATTCTCCGCAGCTTCAAAATGCACGATATGGAGCTTCCCAAGGGCTTAAAGGCGGTTGCAAGAGCCGGCGCGGGCGTAAACAATATCCCCATTGACAAATGCACTGAAAAGGGTATCGTTGTATTCAACACCCCCGGCGCAAACGCAAATGCTGTTAAGGAGCTGGTTATAGCAGGTATGCTTCTTGCTTCACGTGACATTATAGGCGGCGTTGAGTGGGCAAACACGCTCACAGGCGACGATGTTGACAAGCAGGTTGAGAAGGGCAAGTCAAACTTCGCGGGTACAGAGATAAAGGGCAAGACGCTTGGTATTATCGGTCTCGGCGCAATCGGCGTACTCGTTGCAAACGCTGCTTACGCGCTCGGTATGGACGTAATCGGCTACGACCCGTACCTGTCGGTAAATGCCGCGCTGCAGCTTTCAAGACACGTAAAGACAGCTTCCTCACCGGCTGAGGTATACGCTGCCGCTGATTATATCACGCTTCACCTTCCGCTTCTTGACTCAACAAGAAATACCATAAACGCAGAAGCTCTTTCACAGATGAAGGACGGCGTTATCATACTGAACTTTGCCCGCGGCGGTCTTGTAAACAACGCTGATATGCTCGCAGCGCTCTACAGCGGCAAGGTAAGAAAGTACGTTGTTGACTTTGCCGACAGCGAAACAGTAAACCA
>ODAI013732716.1_pt1 | contig 20788 bp, 13 predicted proteins | sample 1539321 | NCBI WGS metagenome assembly ODAI01 (sample SAMN02144231, study PRJEB22623) | gut metagenome | biome: sheep rumen | host: Ovis aries | place: New Zealand
ATGCCGTCAACCGTCCCAAGTACCTCTCCGTGAAGGTCTGTCTTTACGATTCTTGTGGCGTAGGACCAGTAGATGAAGCCGTTCTTTTTGTCCACGGCAATCCCCTGCACATGGCTGGAAGAAGGCCAGGCTCCGCCGTCTATGGTGACCGGCCACCTGTCCCTGACGTCAGGCCGGGGGCCGCAACCGGGAATAAGCAAAGAGGACACTGCCAAAGCGGTAGCCGCAAGAATGGCTGCCAGTTTCGAAATGGTTTTCATGATAGGAAATAGATTGACATTCTTTACAAATCTACGTTATTAAAAGGAATATCACAAAAATATGGCTATCTTTGAATGATATAACACATGATTAAACGGATGAAAACCTTAGTCAAGATCTCCGCCGTCCTTACTGCGGCAATCATGGTTTCCGCTTGCGGAAATCACTTTGTATCAGACAATTCAATACGCAGCGAAATAGAGAAAGATTTCCGCTGCAGGATGGACGGCCCCGGACGGCTGGCCTCTTTCTGCGACCTTTCAAAGGCAGAGAATGCCAGGGAAAAAGAGGCACTCGAATTCCTTTATGCCTACATGCCTCTGGCCGATGTTACGGACTACCCTGTGGATTTCCATCTGGCCAATGTAAGGGCCACTTTCAAGGCTATCGACGAGATGCCCTGGGGATCCGGGATTCCCGAACTTCTCGTCCGTCATTTCGTGCTTCCGCTCAGGACGAACAACGAAAACCTGGATTCGTTCCGTGTGGTTTACTATGAAGAGCTTAAGGAGAGGGTCAAAGGCCTTTCAATGGAGGATGCCATCCTCGAGGTGAACCACTGGTGCCATGAAAGGGTGACCTACCAGCCTTCTGACGGAAGGACCAGTTCCCCTCTCAATACCATCAAGAGTTCCAGAGGCCGCTGCGGTGAAGAATCCACTCTTACCGTCGCGGCGCTTAGGACAGTCGGGATCCCCGCCAGGCAGGTTTATACGCCCCGCTGGGCCCATACGGACGACAACCATGCCTGGGTGGAGGCCTGGGCCGGAGGAAAATGGCATTTCCTAGGCGCCTGCGAGCCTGAACCAGTCCTTGACCTGGCCTGGTTCAATTCCGCCGCAAGCCGAGTAATGCTCACCCACACCAAGGCGTTCGGGAAATACCGCGGTCCGGAGGAAGTAGTGATGCAGAGCCCTAATTTCACGGAAATCAACCTCACGGCAAATTACGCCAAAACCGGAAAGGTCGATGTGCTGGTAAAAAATGAAGACGGTTCTCCCGCTGATAGCGCAAGGGTGGATTTCATGATCTACAATTATTCGGAATTCTATCCTGCAATATCAAAGTATGCCGATCCTGAAGGGAAGACCTTCCTCTCCGCCGGCCTCGGGGACATGCTCGCATGGGCATCCAAAGACGGCAGATTCGGTTTCTCAAAGATAAGTTTCGGAAAGGATTCCCTCGTCGAAATAACCCTTTCCGACTCTCACCCTTCCGATCCGCTTAACCTGAGCGTCACCCCGCCCGCCGAGAACTTCACCCTCCCGGAAGTAACTGCAGAACAAAGGGATCTTAATGACAGGAGGTTGGAGTATGAAGATTCCGTAAGGACAGCCTACACCTCCACTTTCCCGTCCGCTCCCGCCGATCCGCTGCTGGTCAAGTCAATGGGCAACCATGCAACTATCTCCGCCTTCCTGGCCGCCCACCCGGACGCCAGGGCGAGGGAACTGCTCGGGAGCCTGAGCGACAAGGATTTGAGGGACATCACCATGGAAAACCTTATGGACAGCTACGACTCCCCCGCCTCAATTCTCTGCCCAAGGGTTGAGAATGAATTCCTTACCACCTACAAGTCTTTCCTTGGTAAGCGTTTCGCCGGACGTCTCAGCTCACCTGTGGACGTTCTCGGATGGATCAGGGACAGCCTTACGGTCATCACGGATCCAAAGGCATGGAACATTCCCATGTCTCCCGAAGGAGTATGGAAATCCGGACTTGCGACTCCCCGCAGCCGCGACATTTTCTTCGTTTCCCTCTGCAGGACCCTCGGAATGGATGCCAGGGAGGATCCCGTCACAGGAAAAGTCCAATACAAAGATGGAGATGAATGGGTCGGAGTGGATTTCTCTTCCGGAGAGAGTTCTACCGAACCCACGGGCACCCTGGTGCTGAATTATTCCGGCAAGGGGGGAACCGCCAATCCAAAATACTACAACCATTTCACCATCAGCAAGATCTCAGGAGGACGCCCACACCTGATGACATTCGATGAAGGTCAGGTCGACATGGGCGGCGGAGTCAGCTGGCAGAATTCTTTCAAGAACGGAGTCATGCTCGGGAGCGGTACTTACATAATCACTTCAGGCACAAGGCTTGCCGACGGTTCCACCCCTGCTTTCCTCCAGTTCTTTGAGATCAAGGAAAACGAAACGACAACGCTAGACCTCAATCTGAGCACACCGGAAGATGCCATCTCTGTCATAGGGACCTTCGACGGAGGCGCGGTGATGCCTCTTACCGGCAGGGGGTTCTACATCATGGGTGTCCTCGGAGTGGGCCAGGAACCCACGAACCACACGCTCAGGGACATCGCAGCGGTCCGTGAAAGACTGGAGGCCTGGGGCAGACCCGTCCTGCTCCTTACGGAAAACGACACAGAAGCAAAGAAACTGCAGGATGAGATTGCCAAAGGCAATTTCGGCACCCTTCCTTCCACCGCCATTTTCTCCACAGACCCGGCCTACAAGGTCCTCAAGTCGATAGACACGGATAAAAAAATCTCTTCCAGGAACCTTCCCGTATTCATCGTTGCCGATTCGTTCGGAAAGGTCTATTATCTGTCACAGGGGTACACGATCGGAATCGGAGAAAGACTCTCCGGCATCGTGGATAAACTGTAAAGGATTAATTACTTGATTATTCCCAGCCTTCTGGCGCACTTTCCAAGTTTGTCGAGGGCAGTGTCGACCTGTTCCCTGGTGTGGCTGGCCATGAGGGAGAAACGCACGAGCGTATCCTCGGGTGGGACGGCGGGGCTCACGACAGGATTGATGAACACCCCTTCGTCAAAAGCCATCCTGGTGAAAAGGAATGTCTTGTCATTGTCGCGAATGAACAGGGGAATGATAGGAGTTTCGGTCCTGCCGATTTCAAAACCGAGCTGGCGGAACCCCTCTATTGCCTGGTGGGTCAGTTCCCAGAGTTTCTCCTGCCTCCAGGGCTCGGCCTTGATGATATCGAGGGCGGTCATGGCGGCTGCGGCTGCGGCCGGGGTCATGCTGGCACTGAATATATACGGGTAGGCCGTATGCCTGAGCCAATTGATGACGCTGCTGTCCGCGGCACAGAATCCTCCGATGGAAGCCATTGATTTGGAGAATGTTCCCATGATTACATCAACATCCTTGGTCACACCCAGGGCATCGCACACTCCCCTTCCCTGTCTTCCGAACACCCCGATTCCATGAGCCTCGTCAACATAGATTGAAGCCCCATATTTCTTGGCGAGGAGAACGATCTCGGGAAGTTTTGCGACATCTCCCTCCATGCTGTACACGGCGTCCACGACGACCAGTTTTATGGACTTGGAATCGCACTGCTTGAGCCTGCGCTCCAGGGAAGCCATATCGTTATGCCTGAATTTCAGTTTCTTAGCGAAAGAAAGCTGGATTCCGGTAATGATGGAGGCGTGGTCCAATTCGTCATAGATTATGTAATCATGGGGGCCGGTAAGCTTCGATATGACTCCCATGTTGACGTTGAAGCCGGCAGAGAAGCACATGGCCTCTTCCTTTCCGACATATTCGGCAAGTTTCTTCTCAAGTTTGACATGAAGGTCGAGCGTTCCGTTGAGGAAACGCGAACCTGCACAGCCCGTACCGTATTTCTTCGTGGCCTCTATGGCCGCTTTCTTTATCTTGGGGTGGTTTGTAAGTCCCATGTAGCTGTTGGAGCCGAACATGAGGACTCTCTTTCCGTCAAGGATGACTTCGGTATCCTGCGCGCTTTCTATCTCCTTGAAATAAGGATACAAATGCAGGCCCTGAAGTCTCTGCGGCTCTGTATATCTTGACAGTTTATCCTGTAACAGTCCCATCTTTTATCCTAGGTTTAGCATTGTATTACACCGTCATTGTGCAATTAATTTGCAAGTTACTATTTTTTTCTGAAAATAGTTCTACTTTTGTTTTGGAATCATCCGACAATTATCAAATAACAGCAAAATAATTATGAAATTCACTAAATCCATCGTTTTTGCCGTGGTCATGGTTGCCACAGTCCTGATCGCAGGCTGCTCAGCCAGATACGAGACTGTGAAAGGCGATCCACTCGGGGCGAAAATCTACACCCTGGACAACGGACTGAAGGTGTACATGTCGGTCAACAAGGAAAAACCCCGTATCCAGACCTATATTGCAGTACGTTCCGGCGGGAAGAACGACCCCTCCGACAATACCGGACTGGCCCACTACCTCGAGCCCCTGATGTTCAAGGGCACCCCGAGTTTCGGAACCACCGATTACGAAGCCGAGAAACCCTTGCTCGACACGATCCAGGCCCTTTATGATGTCTACAGGACCAAGACCGGCCGGCAGGAAAGGCTCGACCTCTACCATATCATCGATTCCATAAGCTACGAGGCATCGAAACTCGCCATTCCCAACGAGTACGACAAACTCATGAGCATAATCGGAGCCGAAGGAACCAACGCATTTACTTCCAACGATGTAACATGCTACACCGAAGACATTCCTTCAAATCAGGTCGAAAACTGGGCGAAGGTCCAGTCCGACAGGTTCAAGAATATGGTTATCAGAGGTTTCCACACAGAACTTGAAGCTGTGTACGAAGAGAAGAACATGGGGCTCACGGACGACGGCGAGAAGGTCATCGACGCCCTGGACAGCATGCTTTTCCGCAACCACCCTTACGGCACCCAGACAGTAATCGGTACCCAGGACCACCTCAAGAACCCTTCGATAACTGCGATAAAGAAGCAGAAGGCTACATACTATGTCCCTAACAACTGTGCGATCTGCCTTTCCGGAGACTTCGATCCGGACGAAATGGTGGCGGTAATTGAGAAATATTTCTCGGACTGGGCACCCAATCCCGACCTCCCCGAGTTCAAGATCACCCCGGAAGAACCCTTCAAGGAGCCTGCAGTGAAAGACGTATATGGGCAGGAGGCCGAATACGTCTCCATCGCCTGGAGATATCCCGGAGAGAGCAGCAAGGAGAGCGAGATTTCCGAGATCGCCAGCTCCATCCTCTACAACGGGATGGCCGGACTCATCGACCTTGACCTCAACCAGCAGCAAAAAACCCTGGGAGCAACGGCTTTTGCCTATGGAAGAACGGATTACGGCATGCTGATGTTGGACGGATCCCCTCTCGAAGGACAGAGTCTCGAAGACGTACGCGACCTCTTGCTCGCCGAGGTTTCCAAGCTCCGCAACGGCGAATTCTCCGACACCCTGGTGACCGCTACATTCAACAACTGGAAACTCCGCCAGATGCGCTCTCTCGAAAACAACGGCAGCCGGGCAATGGCCTTCGTAAATTCCTTCATCAACGGTACTTCATGGAAAGATGAGGTCGGGAAGATGGACCGTCTCTCCAAGGTAACCAGGGAAGATGTCATCGCATGGGCACGCAAATGGCTGGGCGAGAACGACTACGCCCTTGTCTACAAACATATCGGCGTGGACGGGAGCGTACGCAAGATCGAGGCTCCCAAGATCACTCCCATAGTGACCAACCGCGACAAACAGAGCGATTTCCTCACCAAAATCCAGAACAGTGCGGTCAAGGAGATCGAACCGGTCTTCATCGACTTCTCGAAAGATATGTCGAAATTCAGCGCCAAAGGCCTGGATGTCTTGTATAAACAAAACATAACCAACGACATAGCCTCTCTAAGCTACAGGTTTGACACCGGACTCATGCAGGATCCCGCCCTCGGCTTCGCCCTGGACTATGTGGGTTATCTGGGTACAAAAGAGCTTACGGCCGAACAGATAGCATCCCTGATGTACACATGCGCATGCAGATTCAGTTTCAATGCTTCAGGAAGCGTAACTACAGTCTCCGTATCAGGCCTTGACGAGAATATCGGCAAAGCGATGGCGGCAGTTGACGCCCTCCTGAACGGAGCCGTCGGCGATGAAGTTATACTCGCCAACCTCAAGGCCCAGACAATCAAGGACAGGGCCGATGCCAAGCGCAACCAGAGGGCATGCTACGGAGCCCTACGCAACTATATTACATACGGTCCAGAATACATCCGCAGGACCACCCTCACCAACGCCCAGCTCATGGCCCTGACTTCAGAGGAGCTTTTGTCAAAGGTAAAGAGCCTGGGGTCCAAGATGCACCGCGTCCTGTACTACGGCCCCGAATCTGAGTCAGAGCTTGCAGAAACACTGGAAAAGAACCACACCGTTCCAGGGGAACTTGAACCCCTTGCCCTGGAGATACCCGTGTCCAGGCAGACACCTGGCAGCGAAGTCATATTCGCCGACTACCCTTCCCGCCAGTTCTATTACTGGCAGTATTCCAACAGGGGCGAGAGATATGATGCTTCACAGAATCCTTCCATCAACCTGTTCAACGACTACTTCGGAGGAGGCATGAACACCGTCGTATTCCAGGAAATGAGGGAGGCGCGGGCCCTTGCCTATTCCGCAAGCGCCTATCTTGCGACACCTTACTACAAGGAAGACTCCTACTCGTTCTCAGCCTTCATAGCATCCCAGAATGACAAACTGACACAGGCCGTGGAGGCATTTGACCAGATTATCAATGACATGCCCAAATCCGACAAGGCTTTCGAGATTGCCAGGGCAAGCCTGCTCTCCCGCCTGCGTACGGAAAGGCATACGGGAATGGACGTCCTCAGCGAGTATCTCCGCTGTGAAAGGCTCGGGACGAGTGAACCCGAGGCAAAGGCTGTCTTCGAAGCCGTTCCGTCCCTGACGCTGGACGACCTGGCCGCAACACAGGACAGATGGGTGAAGGACCGCACCTATGTCTACGGCATCCTCGGAGACCGAAGCGACCTGGATATGAAGTTCCTGTCCACCCTGGGACCCGTCAGGGTCGTTTCAAGCGAAGACATCTTCGGCTATTGATCCATAACGTATTCGGTTACGTTTTTCAGGCCCGGGATTCCGAAATAGGACTCCACGATATCTCCTTTAAGCCAGACCATCCTGCCAAGCAAGGCAGGGTGGTCTGCAAGGTTTACGGCCGAGCGGACCGCCTCCCTGGACAGCTGGACCGACAGGCAGGACGACTTTGAGGACACGGATGTGCGTTCAGCTATGGCTATGTTGGTCCGGGAGGAGAACGGACCCTTGAAGGAGATGCCTTCCGCAGCCTTCGTCAAGTCACCGCCCACGATGTAGCCATACACCCAGACACCTTTCTCCCCGACGCTGGCAACGGCCTGGCCTACACTCAGGGCTCCTTCCGGAGCCGATCCTCCGCCCTGCCCGCCTTCGGTGGAAGCCGCATCGTAAATCCATGTCATAGTCGTATCTACCACGATGTCGAATTCCATTCCGGAATTCCCCGCCCCCTCTCCGGGAGGAGGGGTAGAAACCCCTACGGTAAGGATGTCCTTCCGAAGCAACTCCCTGGTATATATTATCTTCTTCCTACCCTGGTTGCTCAGGACCACGGACACGGGGCCGGGTCGGAAATAGGCAACCCTCTTTTCATTTACAGTGTATTCGAGCGAGCCGTCGGCCGATTCAACATACATTGTACCGTCCGGATAAGTATCCCGGAACGAACTCCCGATCCTCAGCCTGATCCCGCAATTGATGAGGCCGCAGTTCAGGGTACACCTCGTCATCTTGCCGTCCTCCACGACAACGGCCTGTTCATCACCGAATTGGGGCATCGAGAACTGCGGTGCTGCGAAATCGATCGATCTGGCGTTTATCACATATTCCCCTGGAGGGACCTCCACGGATTCAGGAGAGTCATGGTACGGCCCGCTGTATATTTCATCCCCAGATGCGGACCGCACATCCAGGATAAAGTTGTTCGTGTCCACCACGGATTCCGCAGCCCTCGTGAAGAACAGGTTCGATGTAGGAGAGAAATGCCAGCTCAAACGGCCATGGGAGCCGTCACCTAAGCCTGCGATATCGCAGGAAGCCATGCATAGGGACACAGCCGCGATTGCGGCGGAAAGCTGTTTCGGGGACAGCCGGCCCCGTGTAGGAGTTTTCATAGTTCACGGTTTTTCCCAAATATAGCGACATCATGAAAGGGAAACGAAAAGAAAAACAAAAAATCTGCTTTCAAAAGAAAAATTCACGGGACGGTTGCATCACTGCGACCGTCCCGCTACTTAACCTAAACTTAAACTATGAAAAACTTCGTTACAAATATAACGATAAATTTTTATAAAACAATATAATTCAACAATTTTTATCGTTCCCGGCGCAGCCGGTCATTTTACGAAACGCAGCTTGGCATATTTGAGCAGCAGCAGCTTTTCCCCATATTCGTCAAAGGCAATCCTCGCCTTGAGATCAGGAATGGTGCCGGAAATGTCCAGGATCCTGCCTTTCCCGAAACGGTTGTGTTCAACCCTCTGGCCAGCACGGAACTTGTCCATGGTCTCGGGAACGAACTCGGCATCGGGAATCTTCGGAGGAAGAGGACGGGATGCCGCCTGGATACGGGATACGGGAGAAGCGGAAGGGGAAGAAGGCGCGGGACGCGACGGCCTGCGGTCCTGATTTTTCCCGAATGCACCGAAGTTTCCCCGCCACATATTATCACGCACAGGGCCTGAATGGGAAGGAGGGATCTCTTTCAAGAGAGGATTCGATATGTATTTACCGTCGATTTCCCTAAGGAACCGGCTCGGAGAGTTCTCCTCGGTTTTTCCGTTCCTCATCCGCGTGTCGCAGTATGTAAGGATCACGGCCTTCTTGGCCCTGGTCACCGCCACATAGAAGAGCCTCCTTTCTTCTTCCACGTCCTGCCTCGAAGAAAGCATGTTGAGGGATGGGAAAAGGTTTTCCTCCATTCCCGAGACATAGACATAAGGAAATTCCAGACCTTTCGCAGAGTGGACCGTCATAAGGGCGATCTTGTTCCTGGAATCTTCGCCGTCGGCGGAATCCACGGCTGTCAGCAGGGAGATGTTCTCGAGGAACTGGTCCAGGGTCGCGAGAGGGATTGCGGCTTCATCTATGTCACTTGCATCGGATTCGCCCAGCATCTCCTCGCGGTATTCATTGCGCCTCTCCTCTTCGAAAGAGGCTATGCTGCTCATGAGTTCCTCCACGTTGGCTGCCCTGGACTGTCCTTCTATGGAGTTGTCGCTCTTATAGAACAGGTACAGTCCCGACTCGTCAGCGAGGGAGGCCGCAAGGTCCCGCGCCCCCGATGAAGCGACCCTCCCGGCTGCCCGGGAAATCATGTCCGCAAAGGCTTTCAACCGCGTTGCCGCAGTGTTTTTGAGGCCATACTGCCCGAGGTTCGGAAGGTATACGGCCTTGAAGAGGGACACGCCTTCGGACCTGGCCGCCTCCGCAAGGGCCTTCAGCGATGTGTCGCCGATTCCCCTGGAAGGTTTGCCCACGGCCCTGGTGAAAGACTCGTCATCGTTCGGGTTGACCGCAAGCTTCAGGTAGGCCATCATATCCTTGACCTCAGCCCTCTCGAAGAAAGAATTGCCGGACCATATCATGTACGGAAGGTTCCTCCGCCTGAGGGCCTCCTCTATGGCACGCGACTGGGAATTCGTCCTGTACAGTACTGCAAAGTCCTGGTATTGGGCTCCTTCCTGTTGCATCCTCGAGATGATGGATGAGGCTATCATCACTCCCTCCTCCTTTTCCGTAAACGACCGCATGAGACGTATCTTCTCCCCTTCCTCCCCCACGGAATAGCAGTTTTTCGGTATCCTCCCTTCATTCTTGGAAATCAAGGAATTGGCAGCTTCGACTATAACTCTGGTGGAACGGTAGTTCCTTTCGAGCCGGAACACCCTGCAAGCAGGGAAATCCTTGCGGAAATCCAGGATGTTCTGGACTTTTGCACCCCTGAAAGCGTAAATCGACTGGGAATCGTCCCCTACCACGCAGATGTTCCCGTGCGCCTGGCTCAGCTTCCTGATTATCAGATACTGGGCATAGTTCGTGTCCTGGAACTCATCCACCAGGATATACCGGAACCTGTGCGATATGGCTTCCAACGCTTCCCTGTCATCCCTCAGGAGGATGTTCATGTTCAGGAGGATGTCGTCGAAATCCATCACACCGGCGCTTTTGCATTTCTTGGCATACAGCTGGTAGACCTTCCAGAGCATCGGCCTCTTGGCGCGTTTGTCCGCCTCCGCCAGCGCCGCATTGGCGGCATAGGCTTCGGCGGTGACAAGGTTGTTCTTGGCGAGGGATATCCTCGACAGGATTTCCTTGGGCTTGTATGTCTTGTCGTCAAGTCCGAGTTCCTTGAGGCATGTCTTGATGGCGCTGACGGAATCTGAATTGTCGTAGATCGTGAACGAGGAAGGATAGCCGATGGATACGGAATATTCTCGCAGGAACCTTATGAAAACGGAATGGAAGGTCCCCATGAAAAGTCTCCGGGCCTTCCGGTCCCCGACCATCATGGAAATCCTCTCCTTCATCTCCCCCGCAGCCTTCTTCGTGAACGTCAGGGCAAGTATGCTCTCCGAAGGCACGCCCTTCTCCAGCAGGAGGGCGATCCTGCTGGTCAGCACACGGGTTTTCCCTGAACCGGCTCCCGCGACGATGAGGACCGGGCCGTCCGTGCATCCCGCCGCATCGCGCTGTTCCGGATTCAATCCCCTCAAAGCTTCAAAGTCTTCCATATCATTTAAGTTTTTCGTGGATTTTGTGATAAAAAACAAACATTTTATTCCGTCGGAACCATTTCATTAAGCAAAATTACGAAATTTTGAGTATCTTCGCACGATTTTAGTGAAACTAAATTAATCACCATTATAATGTCAAACAGCATCGATTTGAAGAAGGGCCTCGACATTCCCATCAAGGGGACTGCGGCCCTGAAGACCACGAAGAAGATCTTGCCCGATGTTGTCGCCGTAAAACCAGATGATTTCAAAGGATTCCTCCCGAGAGTTCTCGTGAAGGAAGGCGACAGGGTGCTCGCAGGATCCCCCGTGTTCTCGGACAAAACGAACCCCGACATCCTCGTGTGCTCGCCTGTAAGCGGCACGGTGCAGGAAGTCGTAAGGGGAGAAAAAAGAAAGTTGCTTGCAGTGCTGGTGAAGGCAGATGAGAAACAGGAAAGCGTCGATCTCGGCGCCCATGACGTGGAAGGCCTCAAGGCTTCTGAAGTCAGCGACCTGATTCTCAAGTCCGGACTCTGGCCCTCAATCATCCAGAGGCCCTACGGCATCATCGCCGACCCGGCACTCCGCCCGAAGGCGATCTTCGTATCCGCCTTTGACACCGCCCCGCTGGCTCCCGACACCGACTTTGTCCTCGGCTCCAGGATCATGGACATCCAGGCCGGAGTGAAAGCCCTTTCAAAGCTCACCGACGGCGGCGTCCACCTCAGCCTGGACAGGGCCACGGAGGCAAGCACGCCGTTCCACAAGATTGAAGGAGCAGCCATCCATACTTTCAGCGGTAAACACCCTGCAGGGAATGTCGGCGTACAGATCAGCCACATCTCCCCCATCTGCAAAGGCGAAACCGTATGGACGGTGTCCCCTCTCTTGCTCGCCGCGATCGGCCGCATGCTTTCCACCGGCAAGGTGGACCTTTCCAGAAAGGTGGCCGTCACCGGCCCCGTTGCCATCGAGCCCGCTTACGTAGACGCCTTCCCCGGTATGCCGATGCGAGCCATAGCAGATTTCTGCGACAACTCGAAGGGCGACGTCCGCTTCGTCAGCGGCAACGTCCTCTGCGGAAAGAACGTCGGACCTGACGGATACCTCGGCTGGTTCGACAACCAGGTGACCCTCCTGCATGAAGGCACCGAAAGGGAGATCCTCGGATGGGCGAAGATATTCCGCCCGAAGGTCTTCTCTTCCAGCATGGCTTTCTTCAGCTGGCTCTGCCCCAAGAAGAAGTATGACATGGACACAAACCTCCATGGCGGCAAGAGGGTGTTCGTCCTCTCCGACCAGGCTTACGCAAAGGTTCTTCCCATGGACATCTTCCCCCTGTACCTTATCAAGGCCTGCCTTGCGGGAAACATTGACGACATGGAGAAATACGGCATATACGAGGTCCTTCCCGAAGACCTCGCCCTGTGCGAGTATGCAGATCCTTCCAAGAATGACATCCAGGCCATTATCGAAAACGGCATCGACCTGATGCTCAAGGAAATGGCATAAAGTAAAGAATCATGGCAGATAACAACAATACAAACAAGCCCGGTCTCTTCGAAAGAGGCGGCAAATTCGGATGGCTCCACTCCACCGTGGACGCGTTCGACACCTTCCTCAGGGTGCCTGCCACCGTTACCTCCCGCGGTTCCCACGTGCGTGACGGCCTGGACATCAAGAGAGTCATGATCATCGCCGTCATTGCGGCAATTCCCGCCGCTCTCTTCGGCATGTGGAACGTCGGCTACCAGTACGACCTCGCAAATCCCGCAGTATCCTGGGGCCTTCTGCAGAGGTTCTGGTTCGGCTTCCTGAAGGTTCTTCCCCTATTCCTCGTTTCCTACATAGTCGGACTCGGCATCGAGTTCGCCTTCGCGCAGATGAGGAATGAAGAAGTCAACGAGGGATACCTCGTGAGCGGTTTCTTCATCCCCCTCATCGTTCCCGTCGACATTCCCCTCTGGATGCTGGCCCTGGCCGTGGCCTTCGCCGTCATCTTCGGAAAAGAGGTATTCGGCGGCACGGGGATGAATTTCCTCAATCCCGCTCTCCTTGCCCGCGCGTTCCTGTTCTTCTCCTATCCCAGCAAGATGTCCGGATCCGAAGTCTGGATCGCAAACCAGATGAAGATAGGGACCCTGGCCGACGGTGTCACCGGAGCCACTCCCCTTTCCTTCACCGCAGACTGCAAGCAGGGAATCGACGCCCTGACTTCCAACTTCTCGTTCTTCGACATGTTCGCAGGCACAGTCCCCGGCAGTGTAGGTGAGACTTCGGTCATCGCCATCCTCCTCGGAGCCGTGATCCTTATCTGGACCGGTATCGCAAGCTGGAAGGTCATGGTGTCATCAGTCCTCGGAGCCCTCTGCGTCGGCTCGCTTGCCAACGTCCTCGGGGCCACGGCGATTCCCGCGTACTTCCATCTCGTAATGGGCGGTTTCGCCTTCGGTACCGTATTCATGGCCACGGACCCCGTCACTTCGGCCCAGACCGAAACCGGAAAGTGGATCTATGGATTCCTCATCGGAGCGCTCTGCGTCGTCGTGAGGCTCTTCAACCCCGGTTATGCGGAAGGAATGATGCTCGCCATCCTGCTTATGAACACCTTCGCTCCGCTTGTGGACTGGTGCGTAACCAGCGCCGCGGTCAGCAGAAGGGCGAAAAAAGTGAAACTCGCTTAAACATCGCCAGGATATGAATACCAACGGTAATCTTTATACTATCATTTACACCTCGGTGATCGTCATCCTGGTGGCGGCTCTGCTCGCTTTCGTCTCCCAGTCCCTCAAGGCAAAGCAGGAGGCCAACGAGAAAGCCGACATCATGTCACAGATGATGACGGCCGACGGCATAGGCACGAAAGCTTCCTTCCAGGAAATGGGGAACGCCGCAGTGCTTGAAAAATACGCCGCTGAGATCTCCGAAGCGTTCACCGTGAACGCGAAGGGAGAGAAAGTCAGCGACATCAGCCTCGACAAAGTCTGGTCCCCCAGCGATCTGAAGGCCCAGAACAACCGTATCAAGAAAGGTGAGCTGGACGCTGTGGAAGCTCCAGTATTCAAGTTCAGGAACGGAACTACGGTCGTTCCCATCTACGGAGCCGGCCTCTGGGGCCCGGTCTGGGGCTACATCGCGCTCAAGGCCGACGGCAAGACCATGATCGGTTCCTATTTCGACCACGAAAGCGAAACCGCCGGTCTGGGAGCAAAGATCAAGGACGATCCTGCCTTCCAGGCTGAATTCACCGACGAGATGGCCGACTTCTCCCAGGGCCGCATCTTCGAGATAGTCAAGGGAGGAGCCCCCAAGGAAGGAGGCAAGAGCGTCCTCGACAACAAGATCGACGCCATAACCGGTGCCACGATGACTTCCAAGGGACTCGACGAGGCCATCAACAACTGGCTCGGTGTCTATAAGGCATATCTCACCAGCGTTCAAACAGAGGAGGAATAGACCATGGATGCTAAAATCAAAGAAACAATATTGAATCCGATCCTCAAGGGCAATCCCATCACCGTCCTTGTCCTCGGTATATGCTCGGCCCTTGCGGTCACGGTCACCCTGAAGGGAGCCCTCGTAATGGCTCTCTCCGTCACCGTCGTAACCGGCGTCTCCTGCCTTGTTCTCTCATTGCTGAGGAACACCATTCCCAGCCGCGTGAGAATCATCGTCCAGCTGGTGGTAGTATCCATGATGGTGATCCTCGTGGACCAGGTGCTCAAATCATTTGAGGCCACCTACGCCATTGACAGGCAGCTGTCCGTGTACATCGGCCTCATCATCACCAACTGCATCGTCATGGGCCGAATCGAGGCTTTCGCCCTCGGCAACAAGCCCTGGCCTTCTCTGCTCGACGGTCTTGCAAACGGCATCGGGTACGGCCTCATCCTTATAGTGGTGGCTTTCTTCCGCGAACTTTTCGGAAGCGGCACCCTCTTCGGGATCCAGGTACTTCCCGCAAGCTATGTTCCCAACAACCTCATTATCCTGCCTCCCGCAGCCCTCATCCTCCTCGGATGCATCGTTTGGATCCAGAGGGGTATCCAGAAGGACCTGCAGGAGAAATAACCCTTTAGCCGATAAGATATGGAATATTTAAGCTTATTCGTAAAGTCGATCTTCGTCGACAATATGATCTTCGCATACTTCCTTGGCATGTGTTCATACCTGGCCGTATCGAAGAATGTAAAAACGGCTGCAGGACTCGGTGTCGCTGTGATTTTCGTGCTCTGCTGCACGCTGCCGATCAACTACCTGCTCAACAAGTTCGTCCTCGCCCCCGACGCCCTCATCGAGGGGGTTGACCTCAGCTTCCTGAGCTTCATCATCTTCATCGCCGTCATCGCCGCATTCACGCAGATCGTGGAAATGGTCGTCGAGAAATTCGCTCCCGCGCTCTATTCCGCCCTTGGAATATATCTTCCCCTGATCGCCGTGAACTGCGCCATCCTCGGCGGTTCCCTGTTCATGCAGCAGAGGGATTTCGCTTCATGCGGTGAAGCTACCGTTTATGCGCTCGGTTCCGGCATCGGCTGGTTCCTCGCAATCGTGGCCCTTGCGGCCCTCCGCGAGAAGATGGCCTATGCCAACGTACCTCCCGCACTCAGGGGCATCGGCATCACGTTCATAACCGTAGGCCTCATGGCCATCGCGTTCATGACTTTCATGGGTATTTCACTTTAAAGAAGGAGGATAGACTATGTTGTTCAACACGATTCTTGGTGCGGCCGCAACGATTTTCGCCGTAACCCTCATCCTTGTGATCCTTCTTCTCTTCATCAAGGCTAAGCTCACCCCTTCCGGAAGCGTCTCGATAGACATCAACAACGGTTCCAAGGTCCTTGACGTCCCCATGGGAAGCGACGTCATGCACACCCTCGCCGACAAGGGAATCTTCCTTCCCTCCGCCTGCGGCGGAAAGGCCAACTGCGGCCAGTGCAAACTGCGCGTACTTGACGGAGGCGGCACGATCCTCCCTACCGAGACCGGTTTCTTCTCCCGCAAGCAGATCAAGGAAGGCTGGAGGCTGGCCTGCCAGGTAAAGGTCAAGGACAACCTCAAGCTCGCGGTTCCGGAATCCGTCCTGGATGTCCAGAAACTCGAGTGCGAAGTTATCAGCAAACACAACGTGGCTTCCTTCCTCAAGGAATTCACCGTCAAGCTTCCTGCCGGAAAGCATCTTAAATACCGTTCCGGCCAGTATATCCAGATCGACATCCCCAAGGGCGTATTCGACTATAAGGACATCGACGTGGATCCCGAGTACAAGGCGACCTGGGAGCGCTACAATTTCTTTGACCTGAAGTGCGTCAACCCCGAGAACACCGTCCGCGCCTATTCAATGGCTTCATATCCTGAAGAGGGAGACATCATCAAACTCAATGTCAGGATTGCGACGCCTCCTTTCGACAGGAACGCTCCTAAGGGCAGCAACAAGCTCCTCCCCGTCAATCCCGGTATAGCTTCTTCATATGTCTATACCCGCCATCCCGGAGACATCGTGAACATTTCCGGACCTTTCGGAGATTTCCTGCTTCCGGAGAACGAACCCGAGCAGACCGAGTATATCTTCGTGGGCGGCGGCGCCGGTATGGCTCCTCTCCGCAGCCACATCATGCATCTGTTCCGCACGGAGCATACCACCCGCAAGGTTTCGTTCTTCTACGGTGCACGCAGCCTCTCCGAGGCCTTCTATCTTGAAGACTACTGGGCCATCGAGAAAGACTTCCCCAACTTCAAGTTCTACCTTACACTGGACCGTCCCGATCCCGCAGCCGATGAAGCCGGGGTCAAGTACAGCGCAGGATTCGTGGCACCTGAGATGGGAAGGCTTTACCTCAACGAGCATGAAGCTCCGGAAGACATCCAGTACTTCATGTGCGGGCCTCCGATGCTCGTCAAGACCGTCGAAGACCTTCTCGATTCCCTCGGAGTCAATCTCGAGACCAACCTTCATTTCGACAATTTCGGTTAGTCGATACACATACACGGAAAACCGGCCGGATATCCTCCGACCGGTTTTTTTAGCACTTGTTTAATTTGATTATTTATCCGCTATATATGAAATAAGGATGCGGCGAACTGTATCGGAGACTGCCTTGGCACAGTCTGTAGCAGATTCAAGGACTTCCGCAAGGTTCTTGTATTTAATAAGTTCCTTCACATTGTCCTCTCCGCTGAAGATATATCCGATATAATCTTCATACGCGTCATCGGCGGCATGCTCGAGTTCGGTAACCCTGTCACACTGGAGATCAATGGCAGAATAGTTGGCCCTCATGTCTTCCATCAGCGACACCATCTGTTTCAGGGCATCCGCCTGGGAGCAGATGAGCTGGGCCATGTCTTTAAGCTGCTGGTCAATCTTTTCGGGCTGGTAGATCAGGATGGCCTTCGCACAATCCTTGACCACGTCAAGGCAGTCATCCAATGCCATTGCAAGCGCCTGAAGATCAATTCTGTTGACTACTACGACGATCTTCCCGGATAACTCCCTGTTGTATTCGGCCAGCAAGGCATCTCCCTGAACCTCAAGAGACTTGATGTCCTTCTCGGCCTTTGTCCACTCCGCGACATCCAGTGATTCCATCATCGTCAGGAGTTCCCGGGAAGCTATCCTGAGAAACTCTGCCTGACGGGGAAACACCGGCGAGAAACCGGAACGGACACCGAAAAGGAGACCCCTTATCCTCCTGAAACTGTTCATAAGAATAATTTTTCGCCGGCGAATATAACTTCTTTTTTCATGAATTCCACCACAGGAACCATAAAAAAAGGAAAAAAAGGGCATTACAAATCTTTTAATCCACGATTTAGAACAAAATCATGGATAGATTTGCCCCTGCGGGACGGCACAAAGGACCGGTCCGCTGCAGACTATGAAAAGGATAAAAGGCCGGACAACCCGCGGGGAGGTCTCCCCGGACCAATCGCAGACTACAACACATCTGTTTCGCACCAACCTGTTTTCAACCGGCAGATTTCCTGCCTTATGCTTGCTTTCTTTCCTCCCGGCCTTTTTCCTTTTCTCCTGTGCAAAAGAAATGGCGGAGAGTGGCGGAGAAGGACAGGATGAAATCATCACCTTCCTCGATACCAGGGCTCCCCTCTCGGACGCAGTTTCCTCCCTCCACGTCTTCGTATATAATGACGATTCCCTGGGCAGACTCGATTCCTATCAGAGATTCGATACCCGCGACTCCGGCCGCAGGCAGTGCACCTCCCGATCCGGGAGGAAATTGTTCGCAGCCATTGCAAACCTGGACATTTCTGCCGCTGAATGGACGGAAGTAAGTTCTTTCGAGTCCCTCCAGAAATTAGTGTCTGAATTCAGGGATGAAGACCCGCAGCAGCCTGTGATGACATCCGTGACCAGGGCAACGGCCGGAGGGACCCTACCCGTCCCGGTAAACCTCGAGAGGATCCTGTCGAATGTCCGGATAAAATCCATCTGCTGCGATTTCAAAGGCAGGGAATATGAAGGCGCCGTGATAACCAATGCCCGGGCATACCTGATCAATATAAACGGCAGATGTGAACTTTTCCGGCAGGAGGACTTCCACCCTGTGGAGATGGTCAACTATCATGGAGAAGAAACCTTTCCTCATCCGGAAATGATCGGGGCCTACATAGGAGATATCGGAAACACGGCGTTATCCCCCGGCATCAGCCTTTACTGCTATCCCAGTGACGGTACGGAAGACACGGCCGCCCAGCCTTCAACCCGCCTTGTCATTGAGGGGGAAATCAACGGCGTAAAGTATTACTGGCCGGTCAACATCAGTCCGCAGAGGAATCTCAGGTACGACTATGAATTCCTTATCACCAGGACGGGAACAGATTCTCCGGACATCCCCGCCGAAACCGGTTCCATCCATGCTGTCTGCAACGTCTTGCCATGGAATGAAAAGGACGAACAGGTCGTCACCTTCAGGATAAAGGGAGGGAAAATGAGGGAAATGACTAAATCCTCCGATCCCGACGAGAACCTTATATCCGACCTCAATCTCTTCATTTTCAACACAGATGACCAGATGGAAGAATGGCGTTACCTCAAAGGGTCAGCCCTGTCACGGAATGGGGACGGAATAGGACTGGCGCTCACCCTGCTGAAGAATGCGAGCTATTCCGTGTATGCCGTGGCAAATACCGGCTACCCGCTAAGAGGTATTTCCCGGAAAGACGACCTGCTTTCTTACAGATATTATCTGGCCTACCCGGATGAACTGAGGACGGGGATTCCCATGAGCGGATACCTGGAAGATTTCAAGCCGGAAGACAGCGCTGAGATGGAAATCGGCCTTTCAAGGATGATGGCCAAGGTCTCATTGAAAATGGACAGGACGGAACTCGATCCGGGGGTGAGGGTCCTGGTAAGGAGCGTACAGGCAGGCGGGTGTCCGAATTCGGCAAGGCTCTTCGGGAACAGCAAGGCCGAGACGGCAAGGGGCGTATTCCCGGCCGGATACGTGAAGTCCTGGGGCCAGCTGGATGCCCTCAACAATGATTCCAGCCTTGGAGTCAGCTCAGAGGCAAGCCTTTACATGCTGGAAAACATGCAGGGGGACCTGTTAAGCGGGATATCTTCACAGGAGGAAAAGGTATTCCCGGAAGGGGAGCTTCACACGAAGGTCTGTTCCTATCTGGAGCTGAAGATGGAATACTATTCCTCAAAAAAGAACACCAAGCCAGGACAATATCTGATTTACAGATTCTTCCTGGGAGAAGGGCCTGGCAATTTCGATGTCCGGAGGAACTGCCACTACCATTTCACAGTAAAACTGTCGGGAGACGGCCTGTCAGGTACAGGATGGAGGGTAGACAAGACCGCTCTGGAGTAAACGTACTATGATTTCCGCAGATACTCTGCCGTAAACGACCGGCTGGAGGCCAAAAGTTCTTCGGGAGTACCCTCGAAAACCACTTCCCCGCCCTTGTCGCCGGCATCCGGGCCGAGATCTATTATCCAGTCGGCATTACGGATCACGTCGGTATTATGCTCTACGACTACGATAGAATGCCCGTTGGCAAGGAGAGTGTCGAATGCCTTCAGCAGCTTCTCGACATCGTAGAAATGCAGTCCGGTGGTTGGTTCGTCGAACATGAAAAGGATTTTCTCCCGGCCAGGCCTGTCGGAATTCCTGCTCACGGAAAGGAAGTAGGCCAGCTTGATTCTCTGGCTTTCTCCTCCTGACAGGGTGCTGCTGCTCTGGCCGAGCTTTATATATGAAAGGCCTACGTCCACGAGTGGCTGCAGCCTGACGGCGATATCCTTCGCCAGTTCTTCTTCCTGGGATCCGAAGAACGAAATGGCGTCGGCCACGCTCATATTGAGGATGTCGTCGATATTCCTGCCCTTGTACCGGACCTCGAGGATTTCCGGCTTGAACCTCTTTCCCCCGCAGGATTCGCACACCATGGTGACATCGGCCATGAACTGCATCCCAATTTTTACGAATCCGTCACCCTGGCACTCGGGACAGCGCCCTCCGTCCTGATTGAAGGAGAAAAACGACGGAGTAAAGCCGTTGGCCTTGGCAAATGCCTGTTCGGCGAGGAGCTTGCGGATACTGTCATATACCTTTAGGTATGTCACGGCATTCGACCTCGAACTCTTTCCGATGGGGCTCTGGTCCACATATTCCACGCGGGTTATCCGGTCAAGGTTACCGCTGAGTTTCCTGAACACGCCGGGGGCGTTCCCGGTTTCATTGAGCCGTCGGAAAAGGGCAGGATAGAGGATGTCTCCCACAAGGGAAGACTTGCCGGAACCGCTTACTCCGGTCACGACTGTAAGGACGCCCAACGGGAACCTGACGGAGATATCCTTAAGATTGTGTTCCATAGCGCCCTCCACCATGATAGAATAGTTCCACTTCCTCTTGTCCCTCAGGTATCTTTTTCTCTCTCCTGAAAGGTACTGCAGTGTCAATGAATTCTTCAGGCTCTCTC